>Ga0180220_1000417_pt1 | contig 49350 bp, 47 predicted proteins | sample eDN5th37CBELigBY_FD_151335 | JGI IMG/M metagenome (GOLD analysis project Ga0180220, IMG submission 151335) | Enriched backyard soil microbial communities from Emeryville, California, USA - eDNA 5th pass 37_C BE-Lig BY (version 2) (version 2) | ecosystem: Environmental > Terrestrial > Soil >...
CCCGCGCACCGGGTCGATCTCCGCGCAGGCGGAGGAACCCGCACACCGATCTCGCGGGCCGCCCGCGCACCGGGTCGATCTCCGCGCAGGCGGAGGAACCTTTTTTTGGCATGGTGTTCATCTCGCTGTGTGGGGTCGATCTCCGCGCAGGCGGAGGAACCTCGGACAATGGCGACGATGTCTGCGCCTACACGGGTCGATCTCCGCGCAGGCGGAGGAACCTGCTCGAGGTCCCGGAAGCTGACGCCCTTGGCGGGTCGATCTCCGCGCAGGCGGAGGAACCTATCGAGACGGCGCCGGGGATGCGGATCTTGAGGGTCGATCTCCGCGCAGGCGGAGGAACCGACAGGCGGTCGGCGACCTCGAGCAGAGTGTCGGGTCGATCTCCGCGCAGGCGGAGGAACCATCTCGCCGACTGCATGGGCAAGGCCGAGCTTGGGTCGATCTCCGCGCAGGCGGAGGAACCTGGATGGCCGCTGCCTCCGGTGGCTCTAAGGCGGGTCGATCTCCGCGCAGGCGGAGGAACCGCCCATGTCGTCCATATCGCCGCTGTCGGCGAGGGTCGATCTCCGCGCAGGCGGAGGAACCCGATATGTAGGATTGATAGGCGTCAACAATCAGGGTCGATCTCCGCGCAGGCGGAGGAACCGCATTGCGCAGGCGCTCCATGATTTCCACGTAGGGTCGATCTCCGCGCAGGCGGAGGAACCAGAGGGCGGTAACGTCGTCCTGCTCTATGCTGGGGTCGATCTCCGCGCAGGCGGAGGAACCGCGTTTTTCGCGGGCGTGACGGGATATGTACTGGGTCGATCTCCGCGCAGGCGGAGGAACCGAATGGCTCGACCGCCTGCATGGCATCCACAAGGGTCGATCTCCGCGCAGGCGGAGGAACCTCAGGAGCTACGCCAATCGCAGTGGCCTCGCCGGGTCGATCTCCGCGCAGGCGGAGGAACCGCATCGAGCCCTGACCAACCAGTCGAGTACCCGGGTCGATCTCCGCGCAGGCGGAGGAACCGGTCCACCACGACGGTATCGCCACGCTGAAGCGGGTCGATCTCCGCGCAGGCGGAGGAACCATAAAGGCGGAATTCGTGCGGACACCGCCGGAGGGTCGATCTCCGCGCAGGCGGAGGAACCGCCGAGAACGAATGGCGAGACATGCAGGGTGAGGGTCGATCTCCGCGCAGGCGGAGGAACCAAAGCGGCTGGCGGGGCGCCCGCGAGTAGCGGGGGTCGATCTCCGCGCAGGCGGAGGAACCCGGAAGAGCGGATCAAGGACCCGGACATCGCAGGGTCGATCTCCGCGCAGGCGGAGGAACCTCGATCCCAGCATGTGAACCTCGATGATCCCGGGGTCGATCTCCGCGCAGGCGGAGGAACCGTAAACAGCGACCATTCGCTCACGCCGGCGCTGGGTCGATCTCCGCGCAGGCGGAGGAACCGAGCGCAGCCCTCACGTACTCGTCGATCAGGAAGGTCGATCTCCGCGCAGGCGGAGGAACCCTCAAATCGCCCCCGTTACCCTCGATATCACAGGGTCGATCTCCGCGCAGGCGGAGGAACCGTCCGGGACGATAGCGGTCACGACGGCGCCGAGGGTCGATCTCCGCGCAGGCGGAGGAACCTGCCCTAAACTGACTGCCGTGAGCTCGACGCAGGGTCGATCTCCGCGCAGGCGGAGGAACCCGCGATCAACAGCAGCAATCCATACCCGACCAGGGTCGATCTCCGCGCAGGCGGAGGAACCGGACTCGACCTGGATGACGCCACCGCTCACAAGGGTCGATCTCCGCGCAGGCGGAGGAACCATCGGCAAGCGCCGAATGAGCGAGGACTATTCGGGTCGATCTCCGCGCAGGCGGAGGAACCCTGCCCGCGGTGGAGGCGACAAGACGGCACTCGGGTCGATCTCCGCGCAGGCGGAGGAACCATGTAATCGAGAACAATCGATTTCCACTCTGAAGGTCGATCTCCGCGCAGGCGGAGGAACCTCTGAGGACTACGTACGCAACGTCTGGTCCGAGGGTCGATCTCCGCGCAGGCGGAGGAACCCCGGAGCTGGAACCGCTCTGAACGTCGACTTCGGGTCGATCTCCGCGCAGGCGGAGGAACCCAGTCCATGGATCCGAATCACTACTACCGAACAGGTCGATCTCCGCGCAGGCGGAGGAACCAGCTCGGCGGCCAGCGCCTCGCCCGGTCGCGGGGGTCGATCTCCGCGCAGGCGGAGGAACCGACCGTGACAGCTTCATCGCCTACGTCAACGAGGGTCGATCTCCGCGCAGGCGGAGGAACCAGATCGTCGTCTCCGCGAACGCCGTCGCCAGCGGGTCGATCTCCGCGCAGGCGGAGGAACCGCCTTCGTGCCGATGGGATGACGAGCCTCGAACGGTCGATCTCCGCGCAGGCGGAGGAACCTCTGCCCCTTAACAATCTGATTTCACTTCACTTGTCAAAGAACATGCATCAACGCTTGTAGAGCGGCCTGCGAACGAGAAGCGAACCTTCGTGCTCGGTAAGGTCCTTTGGTGGTTCGCCAAGGGACTGCACTTTCAGTCCGCCGGGTGCACCAGCCTCTCGCCACAGCATGGTGATGCTGCCTTGGTTGAGGTGGCTATGCCAGTCCTCCATGACACTCCAGATGCGTTCGCGAACACCCTTGGAGATGCGTGGACCGACATAGAATCCTGGAGCGATCTCGAGCATGACCGAGCCCAAGAAACCGCGATAACGCATCTCGACATCCCGGGTGACGACGATGCAGAGGGGCAAAACTTAAGCCTCCTTCCGTTGGTCAGACGGAGCGATCACATCGATTTCGTCGGTACCGCTAGTTTTTGAGGATGACGGCGGCTCGAGGTCGGTTGCATGAGCGGCGATCTGTGGCGGCTCCAGCAACGCCTTGATGTGAGCGATGAGTCGGGCGATCACATCCTGTGAGTTGAATAGCTCCGCTGCCTTCGAGCGCACGAGGCGCTCGAGATTGTCCTGCGGTCTCCTCATCACGTGCTTTGCCGCGCCAAAGGCGATGGGCAGGGTGACATCATGGCGGACGAGATCGGCGACATCGAGCACAAAGGATTGGCCGCTGTCCTCATGGATGAAGCCAAGCTGAGGAATAGTGGCTGTCGCGGCCACAGCGATGGCCGCCGCGGCCTCGACGGCGCTAGCAGCATGGTTGATCGCCTGGTTGGCAATGTCAGCGGAATTTGGGTTGCTGCGATCATAGCGTCGGCCATGCCAAGGCACACCGAACCGTTTCGCAGTCAGCTCATAAAGGCGCTTGAGACGCGCACCTTCCATACCGCGCAGCATATCCAGTGTACGGGCTTTCACTTCCTCGTCGAAGCGGATGGCATACATTGCCCGGGCCACCGCGATGCGCTCCTTGGGCTGCGACCACAACATGACCTGGCGGCGGGCGAGCGCCGAAGTATCTGGAAGCAAAGGTGGGGCTGTATAGAAGCGGACGCCGCCGACGCCGATCGCCGCCAGACCGCAGCCGTGGGCGGCAAGTATCCGCAAAGCATCATGAGTAACGGACGAGCCCGGTCCAAGCAGGATGATCGAGACGGACTGATGCGGCACCTGATAGTCGCCGGCTTCGAGCGCGCCACCACCAGCACACACGAAGCGCAGGCAGCCGTCCTCGACCTCCAAGCGGCCGCGATCGAGAAACAGCAGGCCGTGGCGGTCGGCGTGAGGAATGCGAGCCTTGTCGAGACCGAGGCGACCAAGAAGCATGGCTTATCTCCTTCGCGCCGGGCGCAAAAGCAGCATGCCATATCCGAACGAAAGATGCCTTCCGACGCCCCGCCCGAGAAGGGTGTTGAAGGCGGCGGGATCCGCGATGGTGAACTCGCCGTGGAACGTCGCGTCAGGACCTTCGACAGAAGCGCTGCTGCGCGAGACGCGCGTGCGCATGAACGCGACCATCTCAGTTCGCTCGTGGTCGAGATCGACACTGCCGCCGAAGCGGGCTGCAAGCCAGTCGCGATAGACGGCGGCGCGATCGCGGCCCGCTTCGACCATGGCAGACGCCGTGGGTGCACCGTCGACAAATTGCGGCCATCCTTCGGGATGACCCTTCTGCGCTTCAGCTACGAACGCATCGACCTCGGAGCCCTCTTTGTAGGCTTTGACGCTGGGGCGAGGATTGGGCAGAGGTTTGCGGATGCGCACGACAGGCCGGACGCGAACGTCGAAACCCAATCGTTTGCCGGTTGACCAGTCCGTTGGCATTGGCTTTGTTTCGAGCTCGCGGAGATCGAGAATCCAGCCGTTCGCCAATTCCGGCACCCCTGTTTCCGCGACACGGGTTAGCAATGCGTCCTTCGACAAGCGGGTGTAGGCGTAGACCGTCGCACGATCGCGATTGCGAGGCGCGACGATGCGGAACGGTTTGAGGGCGGACGGACCGAACGTTTCGTCGAGGATATGGTGGAGCGCGCGGCCCGAGTCGAAGCCGGCGTCGATCTCCCGGCCATCGCGGTCGCGCCGGGCCGTCCAGCCGCGATGCCCAGCATAGCGCGCAAGTGCGGAGAGACGTACGGGCACGTAGAGCAGATGCAGCGCGTCGCTCATGGCGTGATCTCGCTTGCTGGCTGGGCCGGCCGTACGCGTCCCTCGACGACACGTCGCGTACCGCTGTGCAAGCCCGAAAGCCAGTTGCGGTGATCAGCGAGCGACATGCTTCGATCGACGAGCGTGCCGTCGTTCGGACCTTCGCCAGCCGGCCATTGTGCGCGGAGCAGGAGTTCAGGCGGAGACCGGGAGCCGCTGTGGCCTATCGTTCCGCGACCCCTCCGAGCGCGTTCCGCAAGTGGAGGCAGCCTGCTCAGCGCAGCATGGGCTGTCTCAGCCTCGATGAAGCCGGCGTTGAGGGGATAGGCAGGAAGGCAAGGCTTGCGTCCGATGAACAGCGGGCGCTCGGGTCGGTCGAGGGCTTGGGCGAGATCATCGAGGGAGGGCGCGGCGCGGTTCGCTGGCTGTACTGGGTGGGCGACGGGATGTAGCGAAACGACAACGGTCAAGAGCGCGTCGGGATGGTAATCACGATAGCGCTGATGGGTCATATACCTCCGCAAATATTTCTTGCCTCGTGCATCAAACCCAGTTTCGATCGCACTGTAGCTCTGGCCGCTGTTTCGGGACTCTGGGGCGCCCCGCGTGGTCCAGCCAGATTCCGATTCGTAGATCCGTGCATTTTGATAGTCAGTGAGCACACCATGATAGGGCTCGTCATCGCGGCGGGAAGCAACAATGAGGCGATCCTGCAGTGCTTGATGCAACTCGCGTTCGGTGCGCTCGTAGCCGAGCGCATTCGCAAAAAGGCCGGTCAACATCGAGAGTGGAGGGAAATCCCAAATGACGCCGTAATTGTCGATCGCGACGCCGCCAAATGAGAGGAGCGGTGCCTCGAGGCGGACGACGAGCCAGCGTCGCGGTGCTTGTGCGCTCATCGGTGAACCTCAGGGGAAAGCACCGTGGCTTTGGCCCATTCGGCAATTTCGCGCAGTGAGCCGCGTGGAGCGGCAGGTAGCTCGTCGTTAAGGGTGTGCAGGCTACGGCGCGCTTCGCCCGTCTCGTAGAGCCGATCCATCGTCTCCAGGTGCTGCTTCATCTTGGCAAGGGCCGCGGGCAGGCTCGCCGCGGCGGGCTCGCGGAACGCTGCCGACAGACTGCGAGGTTGGCGGTCGCCGGCCTCGACGAGGACCATTTCTGCACGACCATAGGGCGCAGTGGAGCCAAGCTTGGCGCCCGGTGACACTTCAGCGATCAGATAAATGAGATTGTGGACGACGCCTGCGGCCATGCTTCGGTCGGCTTCGAGCCACTGATGGCGCTCGCAGCCGGTCAGGTTCGATACGAGGCCCGGCACGTCAACGACGACGTAGCCGTAGAAGAGACCTGAGGTAAGCTCTGTCTCCTGGATGGTGTCTGCACCGGAGTCGTCTTCATCGCGCTTCAAGTCATCGACAGCCGTGAAGTAGTCGCTCTCGGTTTCCTCCTCGTGGACGGTAAAGGCATGCGCGACATGGATCGGTGCGTCGATGTTGGCGGCAGGATCGGATGTCACCATGCGGCCAAAGAGAGCGGAAGCGAGACCGGCAGCCAGCACATTCTGTTCGCGCAGTACTTCCATGTTCTTCTTAAAGCTTGCTGCCCAGTTTTTCGTAACGTCCTCGGTATCTTTGAGCGCCTTCGCAACGGCTTTCTTGTCACCGGGATCAGCGCCTAAATCGGATATCGCCTTTTCGATTTGAGGAGCGAGCGCAACGGCCTGCTCGGACAGCCAGCGAAGCTCAGGCGCCCCGAGAATCAGAGTTTGCCGTGATTTCTTTTCTGTGCCCTTGTCGCCGTAGACCTGTTTCTGGAAAAGATCATTCAAGACCGTGAGCGTCATCGGCTTATGGGCTTCAGACAATGGCTCGATGACCTTCAGCGTAACGAGCTCGCGGGATCGGAAAGCGTCTTCCGCGCCTGGAATCTTCAGAAGGGCATGAGGGTCGTCCTCCGCCGTACGCCAATGACGCTTGAGACACTGGCTGGAAATGCGCGTTCGTATTGCATCGCCATATTTGATGCGTTTGGCGAGCCCGCTGTCGTCGCGATTCAAGAGCGCCGCGGAATACGAATGCAGAGTATGGATTTGCAGAAAACGGGCGGTGGTCATACGGCGTCTCCGGTCTCGGTGGAGTTGTTCTGGGACGATCTCGTGCGATCAAGACGGGTGTAGTAGTCTCGGGCGAGTTTTCGAGCGTGAGCCGGATCATCAGGAAAGAGAAGGAACCGGGCGAGGTCGTTGCAGTCCAAGCCGGCTCCAGGCGGCTTCTTGACAGCAAGCGCGCGGATTGCCCTTTCCATCAACTCGGCACGCGTTACTCCACGTGCGGCCAGGAGCCGGGCGAGGCGAAGCTCGGATAGCATCGGTCGCGGTTCAGCTTGGCCGATTCCCCACGCTGGATCACCGCCGTCACAAAGGGCATGACCCAGGCCTCGCCAGCCGTTGTCCTGCGAGGCCGGCTCGTGTGGTGAACGCTTGTTTTCCCGCTCCCCCTTCTCGGTGAGGATCGCCATGATTTGGACGATGCGGGCCCACGTTGCCAGTCGCGTTTTTGCGCCGAAATCATGACGTGCGGCGAGCCGCCAGAAGTAGGGCGCCCCATGCTCATCGCGATCAAGCGATGTGCGGCGCAGATCCGCAAGTGGTCCCGGATCGAGCTTGGCGAGCGTTTGACCGATCGCGAAGATCGTGTCGGCCAGCTTCCGCCGATCGACTTGCGATTCAGGCTGCATCGGTCATCTCCTGGTCGACGTCCGGATCGTTCATAAACAGCCCGGGAAAGCCAATTTTCGGATTGGCGTTTCGTAGCCGCCCTTCGAACGCGCGAAGGGCGCGTGCTTCCGCTCGCCGGCGGCGAATTGCTGGACACGGGATGTCGGCTAGCCCTTCTTTGAGCAGGTCGCGTGCAACGTCGATCAGGGGTAACAGGAACGAGCGACGCGCCCGTTCGACGTCGATCGCTGTGCCTTCCTGCTCTGCCTCAAAGCGTTCCCAAAGTGCGGGGAAGAATAAGCGGTCAGCCGCCGCATCGAGCCGGTTGCTGTATGGATGGGCGCGAGCATAGCTATTCTTGTCGATATTATCGGCCACACCACTGGCTGTTGCGAGAGCCAGCGCGTAGCGAAGCGCATTATCGATTTTCTTGATTTCGCCGGTAAGCTCTCTCGCGACGTCGTGCAGTTCCGCGCGCTTTGCGATGAGGCCGCGGGCTTGCCGCCCTTCCAGTGGGATCGCGCGCGATTTGAATCCGCCAGTCTTGCTATTTCCGCGTGCGATGGCTGCAATCACAAGAAGCCAGTTTCCAACCTCGTCAGCTTCATCGTCTCCAAGTTCGGCGAGGGATGGAAGGAACCAGTCACCGGAAAACAAAAGGTCGACCACGCGAGTATAGTGAAAGGTTCCCTCATCGCCGATCGTCAGCGACTTTTTCTCGATGCGATGAACGGGCGCCCATGGATCGCCGACGAAGCCGTTCAGATGCTTAGCCTTGATGCGCTCAGTGGACGAATTGCCCATGGACGCTCTCAGTGTATCACCAATACGGCGCAACCGTACACGCCGGCACACTTCAATGAACCAGATGTCAAGCTGATCCAAGAGAAGCTGATCACCCTCGGGCCATGCCACTGTCCACGTGAGAGCAACACCCGCGGCTGGCGGATATGAAAGCGAACTTCCGTTCAGAACCTCATCGCGGCGCGCCAAGAGCTGAGAGATGTCCCGCTTGAGCCATCGACCAACGCGAACCGAGTGATCCACCGCGTTCATCGGTAACGGCGACAAACCCATGAGGACGCGGCTTGAGGATCCGCCGTTCATGCGCGAAATGCCGTAGTTTTTGGGACCGCCGTACCCCTCCATCGTTTGCAGGCTCACTAGTGCGAAGAGCCAATCGTCAAGGCTCGCCCCCGTAGCCACGGATTGCTTCAGGTCATGGTTTCGCGAGGTGATGAGCATGTCGAGAGCGTCTGGCGAGCGCTTGTCATCATCCTCGCCTTTTAGACTCAAGTCCTCCGGCACCGAGGGCTGCAGGAATGCCGGCTTTGACCAATCGTCGACGACGAGACACCACGGCTCATCGTCGGGGAACTGGTCGCGTGTCAACTGGCCGATGATGTCCTGCCATGTCGCGGCGTCGTCGGGCGGCGTCGAAAGGCGTGCGCGGTGACAGGCGATGGCGCCGAGCTGTGCAAGGAACATATGCCAAGCCGGACCTTGATGCGCCCGCAGCGCCGGAAAACTCTCGATCCGATCCGCCATGAGGGCGGCATAGATGTCCGGCAGTGAACCCTGCTCCAGTCCGTCAGGAGTCTCGAACCGGATCAGTCGATCCGTCAGAAGGTTGTGTACCCTCATGCCCCTCCCCCAATAGAGCCAAACCGAAGCGGTCGTAATTGATTTGGCTCTCACCGAGAGAAACTATCAGGGCTGTCGTGTTCCAGCAATGTTCCGGCCGCGGGGCGTCCACAGGTAAATTGCGGCACCAGCGGTTCGGCAGCACGAATTCCGACACCAGCGCGCCAAATGGACCCGGTGGATAGGGCTCGTCGAGTTCAACGCGGATATTGTCCTCTCCGAGCCGCGTGCGGATCTTCTCCTCGGCGTCATTCGGAAACGTGCACCGCTCGAATGGTTTTGTCCGATCTATCAGGACGCCTTGCGCGGCGAGCCGATCGCCCCGATCCCCGCCGACGACGTCGGCATGATAGCGAGCCCACGCCGGGGCCAGTTCCTGATGAAGGGCCTCGATTTGGTCGGGGTGGACCGCACTTTCGACCAGGAACCGGTTCATGTCCGGGATAGTCCAGATCGCGTGACGTTCAACGAGCCGCCGCGTCAACTCGAGGATCGACAGGTCTCGGTAGACGCCCTGCAGACTGCCCCCTCTAGGCTGCCAAGCACCGAGACCATTCTCGAAATCCGGCTTCAGCAACGGCTCGAGGCCCCGCTCGGGCATCATCACAATACAACGCGGTTGCTCAAATCCAACCGGACGCGCGAGCGCGTGGCGATGTAGGCGGCCTATACGTTGGAGGAGGACATCGATGGGACAGAGGTCCGTGATCAAAAGATCGGCGTCGATGTCAAGGCTTTGCTCGAGCGTCTGGGTTCCGATGATGATCCGACCCTCTGGAACGCGATTCCTTTGTGTAGATAGAGCAGCTTCAACGGCCGCATCGAGCAGCTTGCGGTCGGATGGCGCAAACCGGCTATGATGCAACGTCGAGACGCCACCCACGCGAAGCAGAAGGCGCTCGTCGCCGGGTTCGCAAAGCGCCTCAACGGCTGCAAGCGTTTCGATGGCACGCTTGACAGTATTGCGAATGACGAGCACACGCGCGCCTCGACGGGCAGCGGCCAGCACTTTTTCCGCTGTCGCGTCTGCCGCCATGGTGGCAAGCGTCTCCATCGCCACACGTTTTGTTTTGCCGGTCGGTTGTTCGGGGAAACGCGGGACAAAGCTGTTCGACGTCCAGACTGTTGGATAAGGAATGTTGACGGCTTCGCCAAATGCAGGTGGTCTGTGCCCGAGCCAACTCGCCCGTGCGCTCGCGCCAAGCGTCGCCGACATGAGCATGGCGTAGCCGCCAATCGCGACATGGCTATCGAGCAGGCGCTTTTGGACGCTCGTCATGTAGGCATCGCTGGCGTGCACCTCGTCGATCACGAGCAAGCTGCGCGACAGGCTGGCGGCACGCAGGTGAGCATGCTTGACAGTGAGCGCTCCGAGCATGGCTTGGTCGACCGTTCCAACTGCTATTTGAGCGGCCAGATAGCGCTTTGAATGCTCGGCTGCCCAGCGACCTTGCAGCTGATCGCCTCGCGCCTCACTCTGATCGTCCCACAAGACGGCCCAATGCGGCAGTGCCGTGCCCTCGATAGCACCGGCCCGGATATATCCTGGTACCGCGAGGACCGGCTGCGGGCTTGCCTCGCCGAACACGTTTGCGGCAGCTTTCACGACACGACCATGGAGCTGCACGGCAGCCGACCGCGTTGGCACCGCGAAATAAAGCCCATCGACAAGACCGGCTTCGAACAGGCGCATGAAGTGCCAGAGCGCTGCTTCTGTCTTGCCTGAGCCGGTCTCGGCTTCGAGAATCACGATCTTGGCGTCGAGATCGGTGGCGCCAATAAGGGCTTGCTGTGTATTCAGTGCCGGGAAGCCGGTCAGTTCTGTGAAGGTGATCGGCTGCGACCTCGCACGGCGCTGGCGGTCTGGATCAAGACCGATCGTAATGCAGGCTTCTGCGGCCTTTAGCTTGGCCTCGGGGAGGTAAGCGTTATCCAGCTCGGCACGATGCTTGAACCACCGCACGTCGGAGCCCAGCCAGTCGGCGAGAGTGACGAGACCGCAGACGAGATGCTCGAATGCAGGAGATCGATCAGGCAAAACCGGGCCACCCTTCTCGAAGGCTGACGGAAACCAGATGGGCAGCAGATTTCCGAGCTCTTTAGCCGCTGCGGTAGGATCATAGGGCCCGCGCGATCGCCAACTCATCCTTGCATCGGAAAGATTGAACCTTTCGTTTGGTGCTGGCCTGCCGTGATGCGAGATGACTGCGCGTAGCAGGCTTTGCTCAACACCCCAGGCGGCCAGGGCGGCGATCTGAAGATCATAAGCCATCGGCAGGAGCTCTCCAGCAGCCTCCGCCAGAAATACTTCAAGACCTTCTCGGACATGCCCATGCGGTTGCACGCCCCAATTTGCCCCCGGCCAACCACGCACTTGAAATCCAGGATGCAGCTTACCGACATCGTGAAGAAAAACGAGCGCGGCAAGCCGGCCAAGTTCGAGATCGGAAACCGCGCGCTTAGCAGCGCACTCCAAGCTCCGCCTGATGTTAGGCAAATACACCAGTTGCCAGAAGCAAGCCGCCACATCGGCGCAATGATGCGCGAGATGATGCCGCGTCCCCTTTTCGCGATCAAATTTACCCCAAGGCGCTATCACTCGAAGACTCCTGCTGATTCTCAATCTTGCTGCCGCGGTAATGTCGAGTACGCGCTGGCGATCGAGGTTGTCTCTGCTCATACTCGAATTGCAAGCTTATCTACTGCCGCAGAAGCCCGCATCTTCTAGAGAATAGCGGCCATCTTCCAACCTTCCCGACAACGATAGGCGTGCCAGGTTCTGTATCAAACAGATTCGTGCATTCTTACACGCTCGTCCGAGCTGTTCCTGATGGACGGTGTCCTGAACTGGCGGAAGGACCTCCGTCCTCTTCAACCACACGACCGACAACAAGTGTCGCGGTTGCGAGCCGCGTCGCCGATGTTGCATCGACTGGCTATGCAATGAGTCGCGTGACTGCGGAACTTAAGAAGAGCAGTGGACCGTTCGCATCGATAGACCAGACGTCATCATCACCGCGCCGCGCGGTTGCTCGAAGGTCGCGCAGTTCTTGTTCCTGGCTAGCTTCAGCAAAACTCGAGGCACACTCGCTACTATGTCCGATTGCGATCCAAGGGATCGCCCATGCCCGCGCGCGAAGTGACCGGGATGAAAAAGACTGATGGTAGCGAGGGCGGGCAGCGATGTTTTTCGAAACGAAGGAAATGGAGCAAGACGTGCAGGAATAGTCTGACAAACTTCGCGTTGCGGCACCGATCGAAAGAGCCCGTTTTTCAGCTATTGTTGCCTCATTTTTGTTTACCCAAGCGGCATTTCACCTTGAGACAGAAAATGCGTCTCGTGGGAGTTGATTTCGCATTTCCGAGACTCGATTCTTTATGGGTTCGAAGTTCAAGGAGACATGCCGTGACGCAGATCGGGTACGCAAAGGTGAGCACGACGGATCAGGATTCGAGCCTGCAGGTGACGGCATTGAAGGCCGCGGGATGCGCCATCGTCCGCACCGAGACACGAACGGGCACGACGCTCGCAGGCCGCACCGAGCTCACGACCATCCTCGATTTTCTGAGGCCCGGTGACACGCTCGTCGTCACCCGGATCGATCGCCTGGCCCGGAGCATCGCGGATCTCCAGGACATCGTGCGATCGCTGAAGGCCAAGGGCGCGAACCTCAAGGTCCTGGAGCAGCCTGCCACGGTCTCGACCCTGAAGCGGTACGTCGTGGAATCTGGCAAGCCGGGAGCCGTGGCTGATTGAGGGCGAGGATGTCCGCTAGATGCGAGATGCCGCGAGGCGGAGCCTCTCCGCATGGCTCTTCGCGTCTCTCCTCCGCCTGGTCGTGGGACCAGGGCGGCGTTCTCGCGAGGCATCACAGCCGAAGCCTTCAAGGAGGCCGTCGCCCGCCGGCACCCTGTCTCGACGCCGACGTTGCCTTCGAGCTGATGTTCCGTGTGAGCGAGATCATGATCGCCACGGTGGTCAGGTGCCCGGGTCAGAGCGTTGTTGTCCTGCCGATCCACGAAGGATTGCTCGTGCGCAAGAGCAAGGCGCAGGCCGCACGGGAGGCTATCCGCGATGTCTTCGCAGAACACAACGGGTAGGTTTGCGGCTCGGCTCGAGGGCAAGCGGCGCGCGTTATGATATGGTGAACCTTGTCGCGGTTTTCGTCTTCGCCGTCAAGATGTTGGTAATAGTATTACTCAGTGGGTCGGTGCACCCAGGTTCCCGACAATTTCCCCAAAAGGCATCACAAGCCCTCTCGGCACTGACGAAAGATGAGGGGCGGTCGCGCGCGCCCGCGTAGCGTCGGAGTGATCGATCGAACGTGCAAGTGCGAGGACGTCCATGCCTGGGCTCGCATGGTGATCACTGTCCGCAAACGGCGGCGTGCTCTCCGGACGCCAATGATGATCAACTGAGGCCTGAGCTCGCGCGTTGCCAGTGGCCGATTTTCGCTCGCGTTTCGAGCATCCTGCCTTGAGTATGGCCGATACTTTCAGCACGGGGGCCACATATACTTTTTGATGCGCACCGACACTTCCCGACAGCTCGATGCCTGGCGGAAGCAGGTGCCTCGCGCGACGCTGGCCTGGTTAAGGGAGAATTTTATGTCTTGGCGAACACTGACCGGATGGCGCCTCGCGGCGCTGACGAGCGTCGCATGCGTCGGCGCTCTCGCAACCACCGCGCCGTCGATGGCTCAGGGAACGCTCAGGATCGCGATGACGGCGACCGACGTGCCGACGACAACGGGCGTGCCCAACAACGGATTCGAAGGCGTACGCTTCATGGGCTACACAGCCTTCGATGCGCTCGTGAACTGGGACTTGAGCAAGGCGGATGTGCCCGCTGACATCACGCCGGGCCTTGCGGAGAGCTGGGCGTAGGACAAGACCGATCCCAAGAAGTGGATCTTCAAGCTACGCCAGGGCGTGAAATTCCACGACGGCACGCCATTCAATGCCGACGCCGCGGTTTGGAATCTTGATCGCAGCTTCAACAAGGACTCGAAGCAGTTCGATCCGCAGGGATCGGCCATTAACCGCGGCCGCCCGACCTACATTGCCGATGGCGGATACAAGAAGATCGACGACTACACGATCGAATTCACGACGACACGTCCGATCTCGTACTTTCCGTACGTTCTGACAACGATCTTCTATGTCAGCCCTGCGGCCTTCGAGAAGGCGGGAAACTGGGCCGAGTTCGCCAAGGCGCCCATCGGTACAGGGCCCTTCATCGCGAAGAATTTCAAGCCGCGTATCAGCGTCGATCTCGTGAAGAACCCCAATTACTGGAACAAGGATCGCATCCCGAAGGTCGACAAGGTCGTTCTCTTCCCGATGCCGGAGGCGAACACGCGCCTCGCTGCGCTGCGCTCCGGTCAGGTCGACTGGATCGAGGTGCCGCCGCCGGACTCCATCGCAGGCCTCAAGAGCGCGGGTTTCGTGTTCGTCTCGAACAGCTATCCGCATCTGTGGCCGTGGGTGCTCAACGTCGCCAAGCCGGACTCGCCGTTCAAGGATGTGAAGGTGCGGCAAGCGATCAACTACTGCGTCGATCGCGAAGGCCTCGTCACCCTGCTCAACGGCACTGCGGAACCGTCGGTCGGCTTCTTCAAGAAGGGCGATCCGCGCTTCGGTAACCCGAAGAACGCCTACAAGTTCGATCCGGCCATGTCGAAGAAGCTGCTGGCAGAAGCGGGCTACGGTCCCGACAAGCCGGTCAAGGCGAAGGTCATGATCTCGACCTCCGGCTCGGGGCAGATGGTGCCGATCCCGATGAACGAGTTCCTGCAGCAGTCCATGAAGCAGTGCGGCTTCGACATCTCGTTCGAGGTCGTCGAGTGGGGCACCGTCCTCGTGGCGTTCCGCAACGAGCCGACGTCACCGCAGGCGGCCAACTCCGACGTCCTCAACATCAGCCTCTACTCGTCAGACGTCTCGGCCATGGTGCGCTGGTTCTATGGTGAGAACGCGACGCCGAAGGGCTCCAACTGGGGGCACTGGAAGAACCCGAAGTTTGATGGCCTGCTCGCCAAGCTCGAAACCGCTACCAGTCCGGAAGAGTACAAGAAGGCCGAGATCGCCATGCATGAGACGCTGGTCGATGACGCGCCTTGGGTCTGGATCGTCCACGACGGCAATCCACGTGCGATGACCAAGCGCGTACAGGGTTTCGTCAGTGCCCAGAGCTGGTTCCAGGATCTGACCCGCGTCTCGCTCAAGTAGGGGCGATCTATAGACGCCTGCGTCTTGCCCCTTTTCGTCGCCCCGAGGCGGAGAGGGGCAGATACTCATGAAAAGAATCCGTCGGAATGCGAGGTTCTCGGGCTCATGTGGCTCTTCATCGCGCGCCGCATCCTCTACGCCATACCAATTCTGCTCGGCGTGTCGCTCGTCGTCTTCGTGCTCATGAAAATGGTGCCGGGTGATGCCGCCGACATCATGATCCCGCCGGAGGCGCCAAAGGACGTCGCGGACATGATCCGCGCCCGCTTCGGCCTCGATCAGCCGCTGCACATCCAATACTTCCGCTGGGTAACCGCCATGGCAAGCGGCGATCTCGGCACGTCGATCTTTACCAATCAACCGGTCGCTGGGGAACTGTTCAGCGCGCTCCTCAACACACTCAAGATCGCGATCCCAGCAGCGTTCCTCGGTTTTGCGCTCGGCATAGTGCTGGGTTCGCTTGCTGCGTTCTACGGCGGCACGCGGCTCGACAAGCTGTTCTCGGGCGTCGCGATCGCGGGCGTGAGCCTGCCGCACTATTGGGTCGGGATGGTGCTGGTCGCCATTTTTGCGGTGTCCTATAATGTGCTGCCCGGGCAGGGCATGGGACCGGAGGGCTTTCCTGCGTCCTGGGAGCATGTCAAACATCTCATCCTGCCGGTGGTCACGCTGTCCCTCATTCCGATGGGGGTCGTCAGCCGGCTCGTGCGGGCCAACGTCCTCGAAATTCTCTCGATGGAATTCGTCTCTGCGATGCAGGCGAAAGGGCTCAAGGAACCGCGTGTTCTCCTGCACATCATGAAGAACGCGGCTCCGTCGGCTCTTGCGCTCATGGGGCTGCAGTTCGGCTATCTGCTCGGCGGCTCAATCCTCGTCGAGACCGTGTTCAACTGGCCTGGCTCGGGCAGCCTCCTCAATCTCGCGATCTTTCGCCGTGACGTGCCCGTGCTGTCCGCAACGATCCTGGTGCTCGCCACCATCTTCGTCGTCATCAACATCGTGGTCGACGTGCTGCAGGCACTGATCGACCCGCGCATCCGGCGGTAGGTCATGGCCACGCAGGAGTCCATCGTCGTTTCCACACGAGCTGCAGTGCGGCGCGCCGAGGCCGGCAGGGGCTACTGGGCCCGCGTTCGCGAGCGTCTGTTCGCCGACCGGATCACGATGGCGGTGACCCTGCTGCTGTTTCTCATCATCCTGTCGGCAGTCGCAGCCCCGTTGTTCGCGACCCATGATCCTCTGGCGAGCTCTGTTCTCGCCCGGCTGAAATCACCCGGCTACAAAGGCCACTGGCTTGGCACCGACGAGGTCGGTCGCGATCTGTACAGCCGCATGCTCTATGGCGGCCGCCTTTCGCTGCTCTGCGGAGTCGCGCCCGTAGCCTTTGCGCTTCTGATTGGCGGCAGCCTCGGCCTGCTCGCAGGCTACAGCGGTGGTTTCGTCAATAGCCTGATCGTGCGCAGCATGGATGTGCTCTACGCCTTTCCGTCGATCCTGCTGGCGATCGCCATCTGTGGCATGCTCGGCTCCGGTCTCGGCAACACTATACTCGCCCTGACGGTGACGTTCATCCCGCCCGTCGTGCGCATCTCTGAGACGGTGACGGCGCAAGTGCGCTCCGCCGAGTTCGTCGAAGCGGCACGCGCTACGGGCGCCAGTTCGAGCTCGATCATCCGCAATCACATCCTCAACAATGTGCTGGGGCCGATCCTCGTCTATGCGACGTCTCTGATCTCGATCGCGATTATCCTGGCGGCAGGCCTGAGCTTTCTCGGCCTCGGCGTGAGCCCGCCCGACGCCGAATGGGGATTGATGCTGAACAATCTCCGGCAAGCGATCTGGGTCAATCCGATGGTGGCGGCGCTGCCTGGCGTGATGATCTTCCTCACCTCGATGTGCTTCAACCTGATGAGCGACGGTCTGCGAACCGCCATGGACGTCCGCATATGACATGCCCGATCGAGAGTGTCCGCCGATGAGCAAGGATGTTTTGCTCGAGGTGCGCGCGCTCAAGCGCTACTTCCCGATCCGCGGCGGTCTTCTGCAGCGGCAGGTGGCCACTGTGCAGGCGGTCGACGATGTCTCGTTTGCGGTGAGCCGTGGCGAGACGCTGGGCATCGTCGGTGAATCCGGCTGCGGCAAGTCGACGACGGCCCGCCTGCTGATCCAGTTGCTGGAGCCCGACTCCGGAACGATCACACTCGACGGGCGCATCGTCGGCGATTCGAGCGGGCTTACAGCGCGTGAGTTCCGCCGCCAGGTGCAGATGGTATTCCAGGACAGCTACTCTTCGCTCAATCCGCGCACGACGATTGAGGATGCCATCGCATATGGGCCTACGGTGCACGGGCTGTCTTGGTCGGAGGCGCGCACTCGTGCACGCTCGTTGCTCGACAAGGTCGGCCTCGACTCGGGCCTCTTTGCAACACGCTATCCGCACGAGCTTTCGGGTGGACAGCGCCAGCGTGTCAATATCGCGCGCGCGCTTGCGCTCGAGCCGAGACTCGTGGTGCTCGATGAGCCCGTCTCGGCGCTCGACAAATCGGTCGAAGCGCAGGTGTTGAACCTGCTCAATGACCTCAAGTGCGAGCTTTCGCTGACCTACGTGTTCATTTCGCACGACCTCAATGTCGTCCAGTACATCAGCGACCGCGTGCTCGTGATGTACCTCGGCAAGGTGGTTGAGGTCGGCCCGGTCGACGACATCTATGGCAATCCGAGCCATCCCTACACGCGCGCCCTGCTCGGCGCGATGCCATCGATGGATCCCGACAATCGCGGCAAGCAGCAGATACTGACGGGCGATCCGCCCAATCCGATCAATCCGCCCCCGGGCTGCAGGTTTCACACGCGCTGTGGACATGCCGAGCCCTGTTGTTCCACTCGTGAGCCGAAGCTCTCCTCCGTGGGCACGGCGAGCGCACATCAGGCGGCCTGCCATATGCTGATTCCGGGCTCCGGTCACAGCGCTGCACCGGCCGCGGCCGCCGGATGGAGGAAGATGGTATGAGCACCACCGCTCTCGCCGACGACCGGTCTTCGGCAGCCAGCACCACCGAGCCGCTCGTGCGCGTCGAGAACCTCAGGGTGAGCTTTGCGACCCGTGAGAGGACGATCGATGCCGTCAACGGCGTCAATTTCACGCTCGATGCCGGTGAGGTGCTCTGCGTTCTCGGCGAGTCGGGTTCGGGCAAGAGCGTCACCCTGCGTGCGATGATGCGGCTGCATCCTCCTGCGCGCACCGTGATGTCGGGAAAGATCTCGATCGGCGGTCTTAATATTCTCGATCTCGGGAGGGACCGGCTCAGCGAGCTGCGCGGCGGAGAGGTCGCGATGATCTTCCAGGAGCCGATGACATCGTTCGATCCCGTCTTCACCATTGGCACCCAGATCATCGAGACCGTGAAGCGGCACGACGGGTTGTCTGAGAGCGCTGCCAGAAAGCGCGCGCTCGAGCTGCTCGAGCTGGTGCAGATCCCCTCGCCCGCCCGACGCCTCGACAACTATCCGCACGAGATGTCAGGCGGCATGCGCCAACGTGCCATGATCGCGCTCGCGCTTTCCTGTCGCCCGCGACTGCTGCTCGCCGACGAGCCGACGACCGCGCTCGACGCCACGGTGCAGATCCAGATCCTGCAGCTCCTCCACCGCCTGCAGCGCGAACTCGGCATGGCAGTACTGTTCGTCACGCACGATGTCGGCGTCGCGGTCGAGATCTCCGACCGTATCGCGGTCATGTACGCCGGGCGCTTCATCGAGACAGGCAGCGTGCGTGCGGTCATTCGCGATCCGAAACACCCCTACACGCAAGGCCTTCTCGCCTCGACTGTCAACGGTTCCATGCGCGGCAAACGCCTCGAAGCGATCCCCGGCTCGCCGGTGAATCTTGCGGCGCTGCCGCCGGGCTGCGCCTTCCAGCCGCGATGCCGGGTTGCCGAGCCCGCGTGCTCGGCTGCGCCGCCGCCCGAGACCTGGCTCAACCCTAGTCGCATGGTCCGCTGCGTCCGCGCCGCGCCAGGCAGCACCTGATCAGCTCTACGCTTGTGACACGGCTTCCCAGCTCTGCGTCCGGACCATGCCTTGCAGCTCCACATTCTCGTTGGCCCCGCCCCTTCGCTCCACGGGCTCCCTAGCTGTGAAGCCTCACGAGGTTGTTCCTGGTCAGTCTCAGTCGGCTGATGGGCAGCCTTTTGGCGAGGCTCGCATGGGGGCCTGTGCCAGTTATAGTGGTGCAGCCAGGGTGCGAGGGCGTCGCGGCGCTGCTGTGAGGTTTCGAAGGCGGTGGCGTACTCGCTCCACGCAGCAATACCGACCGGGAGAGCGAGACGGTCGCGTCCCATGCTGCCGCGATCGTGCTTCCGAGAAGCCGCTCACGCCGGGCCAGCGCCGGCGTTCGATCGAGCGGGCGAGTAAAGGAGGGTATGGGCGCTTATTGGAAGAGATGGCGGAGACGAGAGAGTCTAGCTGTCGATCCCTAACGCGTTGACGAGCGGCAGGGTGGCAAGTTCAGCAAGCGCATCGTCCAGACTGCGCACTTCCGACCAACCGACAGCCATCATTTCAAGCGCAGGTTCGTGCAAGTGCGGCAGCGTCGTGCCCACCGCTCCGCGTACCACGATCGGCGCGAAGTCGCGGAAGTTGGCATCCTTCGAAGTAGCTGCAACGCACTGGTTGGTCAGCACGCCGCAGAACAGCACCGTCTCCGCCTTCAGCGACCGCAGCACGACCTCCAAGTTTGTGCCGAAGAAGGCAGAAAGCCTCTGCTTTTCCACATACCAATCCGTCGGCAGCGAACCGCATTCGTCGAGGATCTGGTAGCCCCAGCTCCCCTGCCGCAGACCGCCCTTGTCAAAGAAAGGGCGGAGCCGGGCGAAGATGCCGGCGTCGCGGGTGTCGCGGAAGCCGTGGCGGGTCCAGATCACCGGGACGCCGCGGACCCGGGCCTCGCGCACCAGTGTTGCGGTAGGAGCGATGGCGGCCCGCATGTGCGAGATGTCGATACCCTGCTGCGCGTACCAGCCGTCCGCGTGCAGGAAGTCGTTCTGCATGTCGATAACGACGAGTGCCGTGCGCCCCGGTGGCATCGTGAAACGGGTCAGGGTGAAGGGATCGGCGCCCGCATAGGATTTCTGCATCGTGGTCTCCATGGTTGATACCCGCAGAAGCGACGTGGATCCACCCAAGGAGAGAGCCGAGACCACGCCGGCAGGATAATGACCGATCGTGAGCAAGAAGCCATCGCGGGCGGCAATCCAATCCCGACTACGCGAGCGACCATAGCAATGGCGATCGCCGGCTGCATCATGAGAAAATCAAAGGCGTCGAAATTCGCGGACGCGCAGAAAACGTTCATCGTCCGGCTGAACGACGCCGCCACCTCGGCTGAGCCTCTTCATCCAAAATCCATTCAACTTGCCAGTTAAACGTGCAGCGTTCTGATTGCGTCAAACTGTGTTCGCGTATAACCAATTCGTTGCGCTCTCAAACAATAATAATGTCTCGTCGCTGATCGTTCCTCAGCCTGTACATGGGCCAACAAGAACTTGAGACGTGCGATGAACATGATCCGACCGAACTCACTGCAGGCGCGAGATATTGCCTATGTCATCCATCCTCAGACCAATCTCGCCGAGCACGAGAAGCATGGTCCGGCGATCATAACGCACGGAGATGGCATTCGTGTCTTCGATGATACCGGGAAGGAATATATCGAAGGCGCAGCTGGCCTTTGGTGTGCATCGCTCGGCTTCAACAGCGACCGGCTGGCAGATGTCGCGGCACAGCAACTGAGAACGCTCGGCTATTACCATAGCTATCGAAGCACGGCGCACCCCGCCGGTATCGAGCTTGCCGAAAAGCTGATCGAGCTTGCTCCCGTCCCGATGTCGAAAGTATTGCTGCAGTGCTCCGGCTCGGAGGCCAACGACACGGCGATAAAGCTCTGCTGGTACTACCACGCGGCGTGTGGAAAGCCTGAGAAGAACAAGATTATTGGGCGCTTTGGTGGATATCACGGGACGACGGTTGCGGCTGCGAGCCTGTCGGGAAAACCCGATATGCACGAGGACTTCAATCTTCCCCTCGCGCAATTCCGGCATACGCGCAATCCGCACTACTATCGCTTCCACGAGCAGGGTGAGACGGAGGAAGAGTTCGCCACGCGGATGGCCAATGAGCTCGAGGCCCTGATCCTGACCGAAGGACCGGACACCGTTGCCGCGTTTTTTGCCGAGCCTGTCATGGGAGCGGGCGGCGTCATCGTGCCACCGGTCACATACTTCGAAAAGGTGCAGGCTGTTCTCAGGAAGTACGATGTGTTGTTCGTGGCCGACGAGGTCATCTGCGGGTTTGGGCGGACGGGAAACTGGTGGGGCTCGCAAACATTCAATCTCAAGCCAGACATAATCTCTTGTGCCAAGGCCCTGTCCGCGGCGTTCATGCCGATCTCGGCTTTGCTCCTGAGCGAGCGCATCTATCAGGGAATGCTTGAAGAGAGCCGCAAGCTGGGTCGCTTCGTGCACGGCTACACCTACACAGGGCACCCCGTTGCCGCGGCCGTCGCCCTCGATGTCTTGAAGATCTACGAAGAAATGGATCTCATGACGCATGCCAAGCGGGTCGGCGCGTATTTCCAGGAGAAGCTCCTGAAATTTGCCGGGCATCCGCTCGTCGGCGATGTGCGCGGGGTCGGCCTCATCGCGGGTCTCGACCTTGTCGTTGACAAAGGCACGAAGGAGCCGTTCGACGCAATGGCGGTCCTCGACAAGCATCTCAGAGCCAACGGCTTGGTGCTTCGCCTCATCGGAAACCGCGCCACCTTCTCCCCGCCCATTATCATCCAGAAGCCGGAAATTGACGAGATGCTCAGCCGGTTCAGTCGCTCGCTGGACGGCGCTTATCAGGAGTGCGCTGCGGATCGGTAGGCGAGCCCGAGACTCCGGAGAACAGGGGTCTTCACAGAGATAGTGCTCGCCGCAAGAAATAGCGATCAGGATAAAATGGAGGTGGTTGAATGGCGTCGAGGGCACATGCGGTTCGATGGAGCGTTGCTCTACTCTGTTGCTCGGTGGCCATGGCCGGGATGCCACAAACCATCCAAGCGGAAGGCACGTTCGACATCGGCGTGTCCACGATCCTGACGCCGCCGGGCTCCGTCACCCAGGGGGTTCAGGCGCGTCAAGCGTTGGAGCTCGTCGCCGACTGGATGAATGATCAAGGTGGCGTGGTGGGCAAGAAGATCCGCCTGGTTGTCGGCGATGATCAAGGCACCACCGAGGGCGGCCGCACCGTTGCTGAGCGTCTGATCACACGTGACAAGGTCAGTGTCATTACCGGTCAGGTATCGAGCACCTCAGTGCTGGCCTCGCTCGAAGTCGCGAAAAAGCACAACGTGCCGGTTGTGAACGTGAACGGCTGGGCGAGCGGCATTCGGACGTTCGGTTATAGGGGCGTCTTCAATCCGGGCCCGTATACGACGCGCGTCATCACCGCAACCGTAGACACTTTGGTGGCCCTCGGATCGAAGAAGGTGTTTGGCGCGTTCGACAATACGGACGCCGGCTTCAATCTGCAGAAGGAGCTCAGGAGCCAGCTTGCCGCGAGAGCACCGGGCATAACCTACAAGGACGTCACGCTTGACCGCACGGCGAAGGACTATCTGCCGTTCGTTCTCCAGATGCAGCAGGACCAGCCCGACGTGATCGTGAGCGAGTTGATCGCACCCGCCGGCTACATTCTGATGAACCAACTCTTTGATCAGGGTGTCGCCCCGACGAAAGAGGTCAAGTTCTTCGAGATGGGAGGGATGACCGACAATCCCGATTTCTGGCAGAACGTTCGGGAATCCGGCAAGGGAATCCTAGCGTTTGGTCACTATCATCCGAAGTTCAAGCTTCCGGCGATTGGCGTGGAGTTCCGCAAACGCTTCGTCGAGAAATACAAGACCGAGCCGGGCCGCATCTCCTTTCAGGCCGCCGACGCCCTGCTACTGATCCTCGATGCCGCCAAGCGCGCGAACAGCACGGAATCGGCTGCACTCATCGATGCTCTGGAGAAAGCGAACTACGAGGGTACACGCGGCCAAATTACTTTCGATATGACTCCTGGCCCGACCTATCACCAGTGGGTCGATGTGCCGTACGCGATTTACCAGATCACAAAGGTCGACCAGAAACTCGACGATACGGTTCTGCTCAAGCAATCGGATGGCCCCCTGGACATCTCGCTCATTCAGGATCCGTGATGCCTCGAACAGCGGCGGCTGAGCGTCGCCGCTTCCCTGGGCCAATCTCAACCGGTGGGGATGCGTGATGTTTGCCTCCATGCTCGTCAACGGCATCATCACGGGTGCGTTCTACGCTTTGATGGCGCTTGGCCTTACGATGATATTCGGCGTGTTGCGCATCGTGAATTTCGCGCACGGCGAATTCTACATGATCGGCGGCTTCGTCTACGTGCTCCTTTATCACAACGTAGGCTTGTCGATCCCATTTGCGCTTCCTGCCGCAGTTGTCGTGGGGGGACTCCTGGGCTGGCTGGTGGACAAGCTTCTCATGGGACCCATCTACACCGATGCCAGGTCCATGCGGCAAGGGCGGGATGAATACGCCATTATCGTCACATTCGCTCTGTCGCTTTTCCTCGTGGCACTCATGACGAAGCTTGTCGGACCGTGGTCGCTGCAAGGGCCTCGGCTAGCCGATGGTCGACCGATCGCAATCGCAGGCGTGAGAGTATCGCCGCACCAGATCATCGCGCTCGCGGTCACGGTGGCCTTTCTCCTCGCGTCGATGCTGCTGCTGAACCACAGCCTTTGGGGAAGGCAGATCAGGGCAGTGGCGCAGAACCGTTTCGCGGCTGCCATTGTTGGGATCGACGTGCGCAGGGTCAGTATGCTGGTCTTCGCCGCCGCAGGAGCGCTCGCCGCCCTGGCCGGCGCGATGCTCTCGAACATGATCAGCCCCGCACCCGACGTGGGTGCGTTCCCGGCGATCAAATCCTACGTGATCATCGTTCTCGGGGGGCTGGGATCCCCCGTCGGTGCGATCCTCGGAGGCTTGCTCCTGGGCATTATCGAGAATCTGGGGGCCTTCTACGTATCCTTTGCCTATCGAGATACGTACGGCCTTGTCCTGCTGGTGCTTGTCCTGCTGTTACGGCCCAACGGCCTGTTCGGCGAAATCCGGCGGGAGGTCTGAGGCATGGCACGACAGCCGTCGCCTACCCGGCCCGCGGCACCGAGCAGCCGATCGCAGTTGCTGGTTGCACTTTTGGTGCTTCTCGCATTGGCACCTCTGCCCGGCCTGGGACTCGGCATCTACTGGCAGGGCGTCGTGATCATGTCGCTCTATTACGCATTGCTGGCATCGAATTGGAATCTCCTGTCGGGCTATACCGGCTTGTTCTCGCTTGCACCGGCGGCTTTCGGCATGCTCGGCGCCTATGTGTCAGCGCTGCTGTGGACCTACGCGGCAGTGCCGCCGCTCATCGGGATTCCTGCCGGCATGATGGTATGCGCCTTGGTTGGTGTCCTCGTCGGTTTCCTGACACTGCGTCTCACCGGGCCGTACTTCGCGCTGACGACGCTCGCCCTGGCCGAGATTCTGCGGATCGTCGCGCTCAACTCGTTTGCCATTACCAATGGAGAGAACGGGTTGCGGGTGCCGACCATTTTTGATGCGCAGAGCAGCTACTACTATCTTTTCCTTTTTCTGGTCGCATCGATGCTGATCGGCCTACACTGGCTTCTCGGCCAACCGTGCGGATACTATCTGCGGGCCATCCGAAACGATGAGACGGGAGCGCAGGCGAAAGGCGTCCGCACGGTCTTCTGGAAGGTGTTTGCGTTCAGCGTGAGTGCCGGCCTGAGCGGCTTCGCGGGCGCCGTCGTCGGGCACTATCTCGCCGTGGTCAGTCCCAGCATGGGCCACTTGATGATCACGGGCCTCATCATCAGCATGGTCGTCCTGGGCGGCATGGGGACGCTGCTTGGTCCTGTCGTCGGCGCGCTGCTGATCAACGTCACCTCGGAATTCTTGCGAGCGGCCGGAGACCTCCAGCACATCGTATTTCCGATGCTCGTCATCCTCTTCGCACGCTTTTGCAAGGAGGGTGTCGTCGGTCGTGCGGCGATGCTGCTGCGGCCCTGGATGCTGCGTCGTTCCGAAGGACTTGCGAAGCTTCGCGAGGCGCGCGCGTCATGACGGCTCTGGTTGATGTAACCGGCGTCACAAAGCGGTTCGGGAGCCTGCTCGCCGTCGACAACGTGTCGTTCAGCATCGCGCACGGCGAGCTCGTCGGCTTTCTCGGGCCAAACGGATCGGGCAAGACGACCATTCTCAACATCATGAGCGGTCAGTTGAAGCCGGATGCCGGCAGCATTGCGCTCGACGGTGTGGCGGTGGCCGGGCGCTCCGCTGACGCGATCGCGCGCGCCGGCATGATCCGCATGTTTCAGCTCACCCGGGTCTTTCCCAACATGACCGTGTTCGAGAACCTCATGACAGCGGGCTTTGCGGTCGGCCTCGATCGGAAGAGCGCGCTGCTCCGGGCCGATGAGCTGCTGGCCGACATGACGCTCGACGGCCACCGGGATGAATTCGCATCGGACCTGTCGGGGGGCCAGCAGAAGCTGCTCGAGTTTGCCTCCTGCTTCATGCGGACGCCGAAGATCGCGCTGCTCGACGAGCCTTTCGCAGCGATCCATCCGACCATGCGCCAAACGCTGGCCGACTATATCCGTCGCACCAACGCTGCGGGGCAGGCTTATATCATCGTCAGCCACGATATGCCGATCGTGATCGATCTCTGCCGGCGCACGATCTGCCTCGCGGCGGGCTCGGTCCTCGCGGATGGGCCGACGGAGCGCGTGCTGCGTGAGCCGGCGGTCATCGAAGCCTACCTGGGGCCGAACCACGCATGAGTCCTATCCTCCAAATGGAAGATGTCACTGCCGGATACTCGGCCGATATCGATATCCTTCGGGGGCTATCCTTGTCTGTCGGGCGTGGGCAGGTGACCGGCTTGATCGGCCTCAACGGGGCCGGCAAATCGACGGTGATGAAGGTCGCCTTCGGGTTCATGCACCCGAAATCCGGCTACATCTTCTACGATGGGAAGGACATAACCCAGTGCGAGCCGCACGAGCTCGCCGCGCGAGGCATGTGGCTCATCCCGCAGGAGAACGGCCTCTTCGACCACATGACCGTCGAGACCAACCTGCGGCTTCCGATCGAGACGCGCCGCAAGTCGGCGGATATCTCGAAGGCCGAGATCGATCGCCGGATCGACGAGGTGATGCATCTATTTCCGATTCTGCACGAGAAACGCCGGCAGCTCGCGACCCGGCTCAGCGGTGGGCAACGGAAACTTCTGGAGTTCGCGATTGCACACGTACAACAACCGAAGCTCTGCTTCATCGACGAGCCCAGCATCGGCCTCGCGCCGAAAGTCGCGGAGGAGGTCTTCAATCATATCGCGACACTTGCCGAGACCGGAGCGAGCATTCTTCTGGTTGATCACAACATCCGGAAAGTGATCCAAGTCGCGCACTATCTCTACGTGCTGACGCTGGGTGCCGTAACAGCCGAGGGAGATAGCCGCACATTCCAGGCGGACCTGCATCATCAGGTCAAGGAGTGGCTGGGCATCAACTACTGAGTGACGCCGGCGGCACAAGGAACCGGGCCGGATTCGTACCGCAGGAAGAGAAGGTCGGATATGCTTCAACTCTCGTTCGATATCGGTGGCACTTTCACGGATCTCGTACTGCTCGATACGGAGAGCGGTCACCTGGATATCCTGAAAGTTCCGACCACGCCGGATGCGCCCGACAGGGCCGTCGCGCAAGCGTTGGCGACACGCATTGCGGACAAGCAACTCGATCCGCAGCGGGTCTCTGCAGTCATTCATGCGACGACCGTGGCTACCAACGCCATCCTCGAGCGCAAGGGAAGCCGCACGGCGCTCATCACGACGAGTGGGTTTCGCGACGTACTGCTGATCGGGCGGCAGAAGCGGTACGATACCTATACCCTGCATATTGCGAAGCCCGAGCCGCTCGTCCCCCGCGCGGACGTCTTCGAGGTCGGCGAACGCATGGCCTACGACGGGAGCGTGCTCGAGCCTCTCGACGAGACGAGCGTCAGGGCCGCCGCCGCGGCGGTGCGTGACGGTGGATACCCGTCGGTCGCCGTCGCTCTTCTTCACTCCTATGCCAATCCCGCGCATGAACGCCGGATTGGCGAGATCCTGGCGGAGGAGGTTCCCAATGTCGCCGTGAGCCTGTCGTCATTCATCTCGCCGAAATACCGCGAGTACGAGCGTACCAGCACGACAGCCGCGAATGCGTACGTGAAGCCGCTGGTCGAAAAGTATCTGACCGGGCTCGACACGTCGCTGAAGGAGCTCGGCATCGATGCCGGCCTCTCGATCATGCAATCGAACGGCGGTCTCGTGTCGCCGGAGCTCGCGCGCGACTATGCCGTGCGCATCGTCGAATCGGGACCGGCTGCCGGAGTCCTGATGTGCGCGGAGGTAGGCCGCGACGAGGGCTTCGGAAATGTGCTGACCTTCGACATGGGAGGCACGACCGCCAAGCTCGGCGCCATCGATGACGGCAAGGCGGCGATCACGCCGACGTTCGAGGTCGATACGGTCAACTATACGCGCGGCAGCGGCCTGCCGCTCAACATCACCGCAATCGAGCTCCTCGAGATCGGTGCCGGAGGCGGCAGCCTCGCGCGAGCGGACGGGGGACTGATCGCGATTGGGCCGCAGAGCGCCGGCGCCGTGCCGGGGCCCGCATGCTACGGCCGCGGCGGAACCCAGCCGACCATCACGGATGCAAATGTCGTCCTCGGCTATCTCGATCCCGCCTACTTCAACGGCGGAGCGATGCGCCTCGACGTGGAAGCTGCTCGGAAGGCGGTTCATGACGCGATCGGCGCGCCTCTTCGCCTCGGCGCCGATGAAGCGGCGTGGGGCATCCACTCGGTGGCGAATGCGAACATGGAGCGGGCCATGCGGATCGTCTCGCTCGAGCGGGGCCGTGATCCACGGCAATACGCGCTGGTCGCATTCGGCGGGGCGGGACCGCTGCATGCCTGCCGGCTGGCGCATGCACTCCATATTCCCCGCGTGATCGTCCCCTATGCTGCGGGTGTCGGTTCAGCGATCGGACTCCTCGTGGCGGATCACAAGGTCGACGCCGCGATGACGCGCGTGACGCTGCTCGACGAGAGCGCAGCCGGGTTTGCCGCCGAGATGTTCGGACAGCTCGAAGGGCGCGCGTCGGCTCAATTGGCGTCGCTGCATAGCGATGGTCAGGCTGCGCTGGCACGCAGCGCGTGGATGAGGCACGTCGGACAGGGATACGAGATACGGGTGGACCTTCCGTCTGGTCCGATCGACGATGGCTACGTGGCGGCGATGCGTACCTCGTTCCTCGCAGCCTATCAGCGTGAGTATGGCTACACTGATCCGGATGCCGGCATAGAGGTAACCGATTGGTATGTCGTCGGCACCGTTCAAGGGGCAAGGGGAAAGCTGGCACCCGAGATGGTGAATACCACGGGCGAAGTGCGTCCATCTCACACGCGTCTCGCGTACTTCCCGGAGCTCGGCGGGTGCGTACCGGCTCAGATCGTAGACCGCTACTCGATGCGTCCTGGAATGACGGTCGCGGGACCGGCACTCATCGAGGAGCGCGAGGCGACGACCGTCGTCTTGCCCGGCGACACTGCATCGGTGAGCGATGCAGGCCATCTCGTCATCGACATCAGGAGGGCGAAATGAACACGGATGTACCCGCCTCGGGGCAGCGCAATCAGTCAGTAGATCCGATAACGCTTACAGTCTTGTGGAAGAGTCTGATCTCGATTGCCGAGGAGATGGGAACGGCGTTGCGCAGGACGGCCTTCTCCGAGGCGGTGCGCGAGGGCGACGATTTCTCGGCAGCCGTGTTCGATCGCCACGGCCGCATGATCGCTCAGGGCAATTTCACACCCGGCCATCTCGGCTCCATGCCGTTCGCCGTCAAGAACATGCTCGCGTACATACCGGTCGATCAGCTCGAGCCCGGCGACACGGTCGTCACGAACGATGCAGCGCTCGGTGCCGGACACTTCCCCGACTTCTTCTTCATGCATCCTGTTTTCGATGACGATCGCGAGTTGATTGGATACGTGGTAAATACGGTGCACCACATCGACGTTGGCGGCGTGGTCCCGGGCTCGCAAGGCGTGCACGGTACGAAGGATGCATTTGCCGAGGGCATTCGCATCCTACCCGTCAAGATGATCCGCAAGGGCAGGTTCGAAGAGGATCTCTTGCGCGTCATCATGGGCAATGTGCGGTTGCCCGAGAAGCTTCGGGGTGATCTCAGAGCGCAGGCAAACGCAAACAACGTGGGCGCGGCCAGATTGCGCGCCATGTTCGCCCAGCACGGCCGGCAGGCCATGGATGACGTGATGAATGCGATCCTCGATCACTCCGAGGAGCGTTCGCGCGAGCTGTTGCGGCGGATCCCGAATGGGACGTACAGCTTCGATGACAAGTTCGACGACTACGGGCCCGGCACGGATCCAATCAACGTATGCGTCGATCTCACGTTCAAGGACGGCACACTGACGGTCGACTATTCGCGTTCGAGCGATCAGGTGCCTGCCGGACTGAACTGCTATCTCAACTATTCGCGAGCCTACGCTCTCTTCGGGATGCGCATCTTTGCGGGCATCGACGTCCCGCAGAACGAGGGCATTATGCGCGTGATCGAAGTGAAGGCGCGCGAAGGATGCTTCTTCAATGCGCAGTATCCGGCTGCCGGGGGTGGGCGCGCCGGCTGCCAGGTGCGCATTTTCGACACTATCAACGGGGCCATGTCGAAGGTCGTTCCCGAGAAGGCCATGGGAGCCTTCTCGCACTGGAGCAATCCGAACTTCGGCGGCGTGGACCCGAAGACCGGCAAGCGCTGGATCATGTATGACCTGATCATCGGCGGCTACGGTGGACGCGCGGATTCTGATGGTCCCGAGGCGTTCTGCCCGGTCTTCAATTGCGCAAACATTCCGGTTGAGGTTCACGAGACGATCAATCCGATGCGCATCCGCAGGCTCGGCCTGATCCCGGATACCGGCGGCCCCGGCAAGTTCCGGGGAGGTTGCGGAATGCGCAAGGACGTCGAAGTATTGCTGGACGACACCACGCTCACGCTCCTGAGCGACCGCCATACCAACGATCCCTATGGTCTGTTCGGCGGCAAGCCCGGTGCCAGAGGGCAAACGCTTCTTATCCGGGATGGCGAGACGCTTCCGCTTGGGTCGAAGGAAGTCAGGACGTTGAAGAAGGGAGACGTGATAAGCTTCCGTTTGTCCGGGGCAGGGGGATATGGTGATCCGACCGAGCGTCCCGTAGAGAAGATCGTGGATGACATACGCCAAGGCTTCATCACGGTCGATGCCGCCAGGCAGCACTACGGCTTCAAAGAAATGTAGCGCAGAAGATGTGGGCACAGCGTCATGAGTCTGAAGATCGACTTGCTGACGCTTGAGCTCTTCGTCGCTGTCGTCGAAGAGCGTAGCTTCGCCAAAGCCGCCCAGCGCAAGAATATCGCTATCTCGGCCGTGAGCCGGCGGATCGGAGATTTCGAGCTGGCCTACGGCGTCAGTCTGTTGCATCGCCGGCACAATGGAATTGAGCCGACTACGGCAGGCTTGTCGGTGCTTGCCCACGCTAGAGGCATCCTGAGGGAGGTTGCGCGCCTGGATGGAGAACTCCATGGCTTTGCGACCGGGAGCCACGGACTGATCCGCGTGTTTGCATCGGAGTCGACGATCTTCGGTCCCCTGCCCGACGTATTGAAGGACTTTCTCGCGCGCTATCCGATGGTTGATATCGAGTTCGAGGAGGCGACCAGCCCTGCGGTCGTCCGAGCGATAGCCGAGAACCTTGCAGATATTGGTCTTTACGTCGGAGATATACCGACTGACGGCCTGGAGACGTTCAAATTTCATGAGGATCAGATCGCGGTGATTGTTCCGGCGAATCATCGCTTGGCTGCTGAGCAGCGCGTCCAGTTGGAGCAGCTGATTGACGAGGACTTTATCTGCCAGGAAGCCGAGAGCGCGATAGATCGGCAGTTGTTTGCTGCCGCCGCTCGCCTTGGCCGGTCAGTCAAGTCCAGGATCCGCGTCGGTGGTTTTGACGCAGCATGCCGGATGGTCGAGGCCGGCCTCGGCATCGCGGTGACAGCGGATTTCATCTCCAACAAGCTCGCAAGTACGATGCGACTTGCGCAATTGGAGCTGGACGAACCCTGGTCCACGCGCCCTCATTATGTATGTGTGCGCAGGGTTTCCGCTCTTCCGGGTGCTGCACGAAATCTGCTGGCTCATATCATATCCGTCAGCCAATAGCTGACCGAAACGAGCCGCGCCCGCCACCCGCATCACGCGCCGCAATTCGCTTCGCCATTCGCGGTCGTCGCAAAACGCAACTGCATAGCATCTCCGCTGCAAAGCCTCTTCATTCCTGCGGAGCGTGCTTTCAAGCAATTCCTTTTGCCGGCCCGCAATCTCATACTCGGTGCAGTTCACCACCGCCATGGCGCTCGTTGCCGGCCTCGCCAAGGTACACGGCGAAAAGCGCCTTGATGAGAAGCTGCTCGGCTTCACGAAGGCCGAGCTGCCCATCATTGACGAGCTCGGCTACCTGCCGCTGGAGTCCGACGCGGCACACCTGTTCTTCCGGCTCATCAGCCGGCGCTACGAGACGGGTGCCTTGCTGATCACGTCGAACCGCAGCGTCGCCGAGTGGGGCACGGTGTTCGGCGATGCCATGGTGGCAACAGCCATCCTCGATCGGCTCTTGCACCACAGTCACGTGCTAACGATCCGGGGCGACAGCTACCGGCTCCGCGCCAAGCGCAAGAGCGGGCTGATCAAGGCGCCGGTCACCGGTGACGGCGCTCCGCTCGGTTCCGCCTTCCTTCGTCCCGTCACCGGTCAACAACAACCGACGTCTTGAACCGATGGAGGGGTCATGTGTGGACGGCGCCGAGGAGATCTTCCGATCGACGGCTCGACCGTTCGCACCACGCTATCATCATCCCCCGCAATTCACGATTCATCTGCGACGCTGCCTCACGTTCCCGCTGCCGAGCCGTCGACGCGGTCAGCCCGCGAGCGCCGGCGCCCGATAGATTCCGCCCTTGGTAAGAATGGCCCAGGCGATGCGCGCCATTTTATTGGCCACGGCAACGGCAACCTTCTTGGCCGGCATCCTGGTCGGCAGCTTTGCGATCCAGGGATGCTTTTCGGGATGTGTCCGCGCGTGACGGACGACAGTCGTTGCGCCGATGATGAGGATGCGCCGCAGGTAACGATCGCCTTGCTTGGAGATACCGCCGAGCCGCCGCTTGCCGCCTGTCGAATGTTGGCGAGGTCGCCGCGATGGCTGTGGCGCCGATCACGCCGATGCCGGGCGCGGTCTCCAGCCGTCGGCTGGCGTCGCTCGATCGATGTTTGGTGTGTATGGCTCGCTCGAGTCGCGCGATGGTCTCGGCCAGTGCCATCAGTTGATCGACGAGTGGCTGCAACGCCAGCCGCATCACGTTGGGTAACTCGGGTTTCCTCGTTTTGTCGGTCACCATCGCCAGAACAACCTTGACGCCGTCGACGCCACCGGCCGCGACAAGCCCGATCTCCGCCAGGCGGGCACGTAGAGCATTGATGAGCTGCGTGCGCTGGCGCACCAGCAGATCACGAGCCCGGTGCAACATGAGAGCCGACTGCTGTTCAACAGTCTTTACTGGCACGAAGCGCATTGATGGCCGTGTTACCGCCCCGCAGATCGCGGCCGCATCGGCAGCGTCGTTCTTCGAGCGCTTGACGTAAGCTTTGACGTAGCTCGCCGGCATCAGCCGCACTGTGTGTCAGAGCCCCGTCAGCTCACGCGCCCAGTGATGCGCGGTCGCGCACGCTTCCATGCCGATGAGGCAGGGCGGCAACTTGCGGAAGAATTCGATCATTTGGCCGCACCGCAGCTGGCGCCTCAACGTGACCTTGCCGCCGGCATCCACACCGTGGATCTGGAACACGGTCTTGGCGAGATCAATACCGATCGTGGTAGCTTGCATGTGGACGGCCCCTCATGGTGTTTCACGATGCGAAAGCGGCAAGGAGCCCGCCAGAGGCATGCTCCGTCATATCTCGATCCCCTCGCTGCCCGGGCTGTTGGCTCCTCACCAGCGCCGTCGCGCTGTCGACGTCGAGCGGGCGGCCGAGCAGATATCCTTGGGCGGTGCCGCAGCCAAGCGCGATCAGGCTCGCAAGCTGCTCCTCGCTCTCGACGCCTTCGCCCGTCGTCGCGATCGCGAGGTCCTTCGCCATGGCGGTTACGGCGCGGACGACTGCAACCGCGCCAGCATCAGCCTGCGAAGCGTTGACGAAGCTCCGGTCGATCTTGATGCGATCGAGTTCGAACGCGCGCAGATGCGCCAGCGAGGAATAGCCGGTTCCGAAATCGTCCATGGCGATTCTGACGCCGAGCGTCCGCAGGCCCGCAAGCGCCACGGCGATTTCCGGGCTGTCTTCCACCATCGCAGTTTCCGTGATTTCGACCTCGATGCGTCGGGGCGCGAGCCTGTACCGATCGAGGGCCGCCGTCACCTGCCGGAGAATGTCGGCTGAGCGCAATTGCACCGGTGAGACGTTGATGGAGACGTAGATGTGGGACGGCCACAGCGCGGCCTGCCGACAAGCTTCTTCGATCAACCATGCGCCGATCTGGTTGATGGCTCCGCTGTGCTCGGCAAGCGGCACAAACTCCGCTGGAGACATGATGCCATGCCGAGGGTGGTTCCATCGCAGCAAAGCCTCGAAGCCACAAAGAGTGCGGTCCGGCAGGTCATAAAGAGGTTGATAGTGGAGCTCAAGCTGGCCGGCTGCAACGGCTGCGGCAAGCTCACCTTCCAGCACCCGGCGCCGCTCGGCCATTTCGACCATGCCGGCGCGGTAGGTCACCACGCGACCGCGGCCTTTCTCTTTGGCCTCGTAGAGCGCCAGACCAGCCATTTTTTGAACCAGCGCCAATCATACCGGCCGGTATAGTGCATGGCGGCGATGGCCAGGCCGACCATGCTGCCGCCGATCGCAGCCGCGAGTTGTGTCAGGCTGCCGACCGCAACGGCGAACCCGAGCGCCACCCCAGCGGATGCGATCAGGAGAGAAACGATGGTGAGCACGGGATCGAAGCTGACTGGCATCTTGGCTCATAGCCAAGCATGGCGGTGAAGTGGGTGCACCAGATCGCTGCACCGGCGACCACGGCCGACAGTATGATCCAGGCGGCCCGTTCCGCACTCGTGGTGGCGCTTGCCCGCCCGACGAATGGCCGCCGCGGAGCCGGCGATGCAGACGAGCGCGGCGACAAGTACCAGCCGAAGATCGTGCTCATAGGCTAGGCACCCAGGACCGTCATCATGCGGGCAGATTCCATGGTTTCGAACCACGCATTTCTGTACCCAGAGAGTATTAATTAGCAGTATACGGAGACAGTCCGGGACGGTTCATCTAGTGGAAAGCATGCGAACCATCGGTGATGTTGAAGTGAGTTTCAAGGTTCACACGCGTACGGTGCTTAGCCGCCGCGCTCTCAGCAGCGGCCGCAGTACAATGGCTCAGCTGCAGACGCGGTTGCGACCTGCGGCTTTGGCCCGATAGAGCGCGGCATCGGCCGTCGCGAGCAGCTCCGACGGATTGGCACCACCGCCCGGGAAGGTTGCCACGCCCAAAGACAGTGTCAGCCGGGGCAAATTTCGGTCGCCATATCGGATACTCATGGCTTCCGTCGCGGCACGAAGATCCTCGGCGCGACCGCAGGCGGTCTCCAATGCCACGTCCGGGAGCAGGACGGCGAACTCCTCGCCGCCCAGGCGACAGATGACTTCGTCTCCGTCGAACATCTTCCGCAACAGCTCGCCGAGCGAGCGCAGCACCGTATCGCCGGCGTCGTGGCCATGGTTGTCATTGAAGCGCTTGAAGCGATCCGCATCGAAGGAGATGACGCTCAGCGGCTTCTCGTGCTTTCCGGCCCGGGACATTGCGCATCGCAGGCACTCCAGGAAATACCGCCTGTTATAGAGGCCGGTCAGCGCATCCCTGATCGATTGATCGCGAAGCTGATCGCGCAGCTTGACATTGGCCACGGCGAGGCTGATCTGCTCGGCGCTCTGGATGGCGAGCATTCGCGTTTCCATCAGAGATGAGCCATCCTGAGCCGTCGCATCGATGCAGCCGCGCTCAACCTTGACATGCAGCAGTCCGGCGGTATCGCCGTGCGCAATGATCGGGATGCAGAAGTATCCCTTTTCGTCGGTCGACCGCTGCTGCTCCATGACGTGAGCGCAAACGAACTCAACGTCGCCCCTCCCATAGGCATAAGAGCGACCGCGGCGCAGGCTCCAACAATCATCGGGGTGCATATGATCCAGCGCCTTCGTCTCACCCCATGCACACACGCCGTCGAGCACGTCGCGCGAATTGCTGTAGATGTAGAGTTCGCCCGAGGTCCCAGGCAGAAGCTTGGCCAGGTGAGCGACGGCAACCATGTACACCTCATCCAGGGATTTGCACGATTGCAACCACTCGCCCAGCAGCGACAGCATCTGCGTTTGCACCTGGCGCTTTCTCTCCGCCTCCAGGGAGAGCTTCGCGTGTTGCCTCGCCTCCTCAGCCGCCTTGCGTGCAGCAGCCAATTCCTCGGCTGCCTTGCGCTCGGCGGTGACGTCCGTGAACGTCACGACGCATCCGCCGTCTGAGAGTGGCCGGGTGGCTGCCAGAACAATGCGACCGGATCGCAGACGACGATCGATCGAAAATGGCTGGCCGGCCCGAACCCGACGCTCGATCTCCTCCCGCTGTTCAGGGCCGAACTCGCGCGCATCATAGGCATTCGCATAGTACACGCTTCGCGCCATGCCGATTTTCAGCGCGTCGCCGGGCAGCTCGAGAATGGTGAAGACGCGTTCATTGCGATAGGCGCATCGTGCAGTCTTGTCCCAGACGATGACGCCCTGCTCCATCGCTTCGAGCATCTCGCGAAACATCGCATCAGGCTCTTTGCCGTAGCGATCACGGGCACACCTCGGCTGCGATGTGCGCTTGGCCGTCGAGACGCCATGCTTCGATAGAATCGTTCCGGCAGAGTTGCGACGCATGGCAGAGCCCGAGCTCGCGTTGATAATGACGTGGAAGCTCGGATGCCTGACAGATTCGGGTTAACGATTTTCAATCAGCTCTTTAACAGTGAGCGGCTGTCAAGCGTCGCACCGAACTTCTCTTCACTTCTTTTTTTGGGGCGGGTGCATTCTTTTATTCGTGTTCAGGCATCCTTCCGATCCGGCCTGCACCAGCGCCTCGTCATCTCGCGCAGTAGTGGTGAGCTGGGCAGCTATCGTCCCACCATCTGGTTCATTATCAGGAAACCAAGTCTTAAGCATCTGTATTTATCAGTATAAGTACATTGGGGGATAGTGCGCGGAGCCATGGCCGAGCGATCATGCGACCTGAGGCAACGTCCCAAATGGCATGTTTCGCGATGCACTCAGGGGCCCGTCCTGAAAGCGTTGCCAGTCAATCTCAACAGCGGCGGTTATGATGAAATGCGTCACTGGAAGTCGTGGGTCGAGCCAGGAGCCATGGGCGGAATCCTTCAGCCGGCAGAGGCCGGCAATCTTGTCCGACGCGATGACCCGCGCCCTGGCGACCGCCGTTTTCGAGCAAGTGCCCATTATCGTCATGGACGCGGGCGGCACGATCGTCGCGATCAATGGGGCAGGGGAAGGGCTGCTCCGCGGAGCCGGATCCAGCGCCATCGTCGGAAGGCCGGTATCCGATGTGTTCCATCCCGATTGCCATGACGCGCTGAGAGAGCAGATCGCGGATTGCATGCTGGGCCCAGGGTCGGTGCCCGCGCTTAGCGCAGTAATGATTGCCCTGGATAGCACGCATGTTCCGGTCGAGGTCCGCACTACATCGTATCTGATCGACGGCCAGATTCAGATATTGGCCGCCTGCCACGATCTTTCCGATCGCAACGACCTCGAGCGGCGCTGGCGCGAGGAGCAGAATTTTTCTGATGCCGCCCTGAACGGCCTGCCCGGCATCTTTTATCATTTTTCCGAGGATGGGCGCTTCCTGCGCTGGAACAAGAATTTTGAGCAAGTCACCGGCTATTCTGACGACGAGCTTGTCGGCATGACCGCGCTCGACTTTTTTGCCGAGGACGAGAAAGCGCTGATCGCGCGCCGGATCGCCGAGGTCTACCGGAAGGGCAAAGCCGAGGTCGAAGCGCGCCTCGTCGTCAAGGACGGTCGGCGTATTCCCCATCTCTTTACCGCGAATCTGTTCAAGAAGGACGGACACAGAGGGTTCATCGGTGTCGCTCTCGACATCTCCGACCGCAAGGCGATCGAGCAAAGACTGCAGGAGGAGCACGACTTCTCGAGTGCCGTGCTCGATAGCTTGCCCGGTATTTTCTATCACTATGACGAAGGCCAGCGCCTGATCCGGTGGAACAAGAACCATGAGGTCGTGACCGGCTATTCGGCAGAAGAATTGGCTGGGATGAGTCCGTTGGGCTTTTTCGCCAGGGAGGATCTGGCACTCATCGCCAGCAGAATTGGCGATGTCGTGGAACGGGGCGCCAAGCAATCCTCGGTCGAGGCGAACTTCATCGCCAAGGATGGCGGTAGCACCCCGTTTCTCTTCACCGGTGTGAACCTCAACCACGCCGGTCGGAGGGGCTTCGTCGGCATCGGCATCGATATCACCGAACAAAAATGCGCGGAAACCGCGCTGCGCGAGAAGACGGCGCTGCTCGAGGCCCAGATCGAAAGCTCGGCCGACGGCATCCTCATCATCGACAGCCGGGGTCGCAAGCTCGTCCAGAACCGACGTCTGAACGAGCTGTGGAAGATTCCGCGTGAGATCGCCGACGATTCCGATAATGCACGCCAGCTTGATTTCGTGACCCGGCAAACGACCAATCCCGCCGAGTTTCTCGCGACGGTGCTGTGGCTCGGCAAGCATCCCGATGAGGTTAGCCGCGACGAGGTCGAGCTGCTCGATGGCACGATCCTGGACTGCTATACCGCGCCCGTTCTGGACAAGGACGGGCACAATTACGGGCGCATCTGGGCCTTCCGCGACGTCACAGAAAGCAGACAAGCCCAGAGCCGCATCCGTCACCTTGCCCACTATGACTCGCTGACTCAGTTGGCCAATCGCCACACCTTCCAGCTTCAATTGAAGGAAAGGCTTTCCGGCGGCCGCAACAGGCTGGGGCTTCTGTACATCGATCTCGATGGCTTCAAGCACATCAACGATACCAAAGGACACCGGATCGGCGACGATCTGCTGCGGCAGGTCGCCGACAGGCTGCGCGCGGCCTGCCGCGGGCCCGAGGTGTTTATCGCCCGCCTCGGCGGCGATGAATTTGCCGGGGTGATACCCGACACGGACGCCGAGCGCGCGACGAAGCTGGCGCATTCGCTCGTGGAGATCCTGAGCGCACCCTATTGGCTCGATGGAGACAGGCAGCTTCAGATCGGCGCGTCCGTGGGTATCGCCCTAGCCCCGGAGCATGGCGAAGATGCCGAGACGCTGTTGTCTCGCGCCGACATCGCGCTCTACGCTGCCAAGGCGGCCGGCAAGGGCACTGCGCGCTTGTTCTCGGCCGATATGGAAAGCAGCATCCAGCGGAAAATGCACATCGAGGTGAACCTTCGCGCAGCTCTCGAAAGCCAGGAAGGGCTGTTCGTCTTCTATCAACCCATCGTCGAGGTCGAGACCGGCAAGGTGACGGCGCGCGAAGCGCTCGTGCGCTGGCACTCGCCGGATCGCGGATGGATTTCTCCGGGAGAGTTCATTCCGATTGCGGAGCAAAGCGGGCTGATCGACAGGCTGGGAGAGTTCGTACTGAACCGCGCCTGCCACGATGCGGCCCGATGGGAGGATGGAGCGCGGGTCGCGGTCAATGTCTCAGCCAGCCAGCTAGGCAAGGGAACGCTGGCGCAGGTCGTGCTGGCCGCGCTGGTGGAGTCGGGGTTGTCGCCGGACAGGCTGGAAATCGAGGTGACGGAGACCGCTCTGCTCGGCGACGAGCAACTGACGATCAATGACCTGCGCCAGGTCAGAGGCCTGGGTGCGCGCGTTGCGCTCGATGATTTCGGCACTGGCTATTCGTCGCTTGCCCATCTGCGCATCTTCCCGTTCGACAAGATCAAGATCGACGGGTCGTTTGTGAAGGATGCCGTCAATCAACCCGAGTGCGCTGCCGTGGTCAGGACGGTCGCCGATCTCGGCAAGCGCCTCGGGGTTACAACCGTGGCCGAAGGTGTCGAGACGAAAGCTCATCTCGATTGCATCCGCGAGGAAGGCTGCGTGGAGTTCCAAGGCTATTTTCATGGGCGCCCCATGCCGACCGATGAGGACGCACCGATTGTCGCCGCGCTGAACGCCGGAGTGATCAGGACTGCGGCTGCCTAGCGCCATGCCGACATCGTCAGCAAGCGTCATTGTTGGTGCCCCAATTCAACACACAGCAGTCGGATTATTTGCTTAAAGTTCATCTTGATCTGTTGTGCTGTTACCGCTTGGGGCGCTTGGGGAATCGCGACGCGATGACGATGCTAAGACACTGGATAATATTGTCGTGCGCGTTATGGACTTCGATCACGGGAGCAACGGCCGCCGACCTTACCGGCCGTATTGCGCGCTCACAACCCTCGATGACGCGCTTGGTGAGGATCTTTCGTGAAAGATGATGGCGCCTTCACGAAGGCAAGCCCTTGCTGCGGGCGGGACGGGCCAGCGGTCGACGAGCTCGGCGAGAGTATCGGCCCTGCCGGCGCCTGACGTGCTCGCGCCCGACCTAGCCCGGAGGCCAACCATGAACTAACATTGCACACGGACCACACGTGGGGGCTGGTCTCCACCGGACACGACTTCAAGGCGGAGGTGCGAAGACCATGTTCCCCATCCCCAAGAGCTTCTTCCTCACGAAAGGTATTGGCACGCACAAGGAGCGCCTGACGGCCTTCGAGTTAGCGCTACGTGATGCGGATATCGAGCAGCAGAACCTCGTGACGGTGTCCTCGATTCTGCCACCCGGGTGCATCGAGCTGGATCGGGATGCCGGCGTGGCCACCTTGCGGCCCGGAGAGATTACCTTTGCGGTGATGGCACGCTCCGAGACGGATGAGCCCGGCCGCCGTGTCAATTCGAGCATCGGCTTGGCGCGGCCCTCCGATCCCTCCATGTACGGCTACATATCGGAACACCATGGCTATGGCATGGGGGAAGCACAGAGCGGCGATTATGCCGAAGACCTCGCAGCGACCATGTTGGCGTCCACCTTGGGGGTCGAGTTCGATCCCGATGCGGCCTGGAATGAACGCAAGCGCGTGTATGAGACGAGTAGCTTGATCATCGAGAGTAAGTCCATCACGGCCTTCGCGGAAGGCGATCACTCGGGCTTGTGGACATGCACCGTTGCCGCCGCGGTGTTCCGCTTCACATAGTGCGAGGAGTGCTACTCATGCACCTCAACGATGGCGCCGATGCTGGCCGCGTGTTGCTGCGTGAGGGTTTTGCATGGTGCTGGCCTCATGGTCCCAGGGTATGGTGCGACCGCCGATGAGCGGGGCCGCATGGCCGAGGAGGGTGCACGGCCGCCCCGACTGATCGCATCACTGATGTGAGTGGGGCGACAATGCGTGTCGCCCCTTTATGCGGGCTATTGCTTCGTCGTCTCGACGAGTTCGTGTGCCGCCTCGGAAAAGGCCTTGCTGGCGTGCTCGATGTCGGCCGCGTCGTGAGCGAGCGAGATATAGATCTTGTTGTCGCTCTTGAAGATGCCTTTGCTCCGCAGGATCTCGTTGAATTGCTTGCTGAGAGACGCGTCTCCCGTTGCGCCGCTGCGATAGTCGTAGACCGGATTGGGCGTGAAGATCGCATCGAACATCGGCGGCTCGCCGGGAACCTGCACCTTCCAGCCGGCATCGCCGAGGGACTTTGAGAGTGCCGCACGGACTGCCTTGCCCGTCTCGAAAATCTTCTCATAGGTGCCCGGGCGCTTCAGGATCTTCAGCGTCGCGAGTCCCGCGACGGCAGCAATCGGATTACCGCTGAGTGTGCCGATCACCGGCGTGAAACCCTCGCCACTCACCGCGCTCTTGTCGAAATGAGCCATGATCTCCTCACGACCCGCAATCGCGGAAAGCGGATAGCCGCCACCGATCACCTTGCCGAGCGTGCACAGGTCAGGAATGATGCCATAGTATTCCTGGCCACCGCCATAAGCCAGGCGAAATCCCGTCACGACCTCATCGAAAATGAGCGGAATCTTGTAGTCGGCCGTGATGTCACGAAGCCCTTCGAGGAAACCCGGTTTCGGCGGGAACAAGCGCTGCATGGGCTCGACGATGACACCACCCAGGTCGTCACGGTATTCGCGAATGATCGCCTTGGCGGCCTCGAGGTCGTTGTAGGGCGTGACGAGCATGTTGTCGCCGACGTTTCTCGGAATGCCCGCCGAATCCGGCACGGGATGCGGGGAGTTTCCGGGCTTCGCCGGCCAGAGGCTCATCAGCCCATAGTCGCTCATGCCATGATAGGCACCCTCGAACTTCAGGATCTTGTCGCGCTTGCGATGGGCGCGCGCCAGCCGCATGGCAAAGAGATCCGCTTCGGTGCCGCTGCTTGCGAAGCGCACCTTCTCGGCGCATGGCATCGCTTCTACGATTGCCTCGGCGAGCGCAATGCCATGAACATTGTTGGCGAAGTAGGTCGAGCCGAGTACGAGCTGTTCCTGAACCGCGTCGTTGACCTCGGGGTGCGCGTGTCCGACGAGCATCGGTCCGGATCCGAGCAGGAAGTCGACGTACTCGTTCCCGCTCAGATCCCAGACGCGTCCGCCCTTGCCTCTTTGGATGATGGTGTTGACGCCGATGTTGCCGAAGTTGCCGGCCGGTAGGACCGACTTGGCTCGTTCGGCGAGCGCTGTCTCGGCGTCGCCAACGCGCACTTTGGGGATGCTCATGATGCGAGTTCCTTCCTCGATTTTGTGAATGGCGAGAAGTGATCAGCTTGTCAGGGCGTAGTTGGGGTCGAGCTTGCGGATGAGCCATGAAAGCGCCCAGCAGCATGCGAAGTAGACGACTGCCAACGTCGTGTAGAGCGCGTAGGGTGCGAATTCGCGATTGTTGATGATCACGACAGCCCGGAAGAAGTCGACGATGCCGACGACATAGACCAGCGACGTGACCTTGAACATCATCACGAACGTGGCGATGAGCGCGGGAAGCATGTTGCGCAAAGCCTGCGGGAGGACCACGCGCATGAATGCCTGGAACGGCGAGAGGCCCAGGACGAACGCGCTTTCCTTCTGAATGGGCGGTACTGACTCGATGCCGGCACGGATCACCTCGGCAAGGTAGGCTGCAGCGATGACGGTCAGAGAGAGAAAGGCCGCGCTCCAGGGCGACATACCTCGTCCTGTAACGGCCGGCCACGTAAAGAAAATCCAGAAGATAACCATGAGCTGCGGCACTGCCCTCACGATCTCGATATAGCCGATCGCCAGGTGGCGTAGGCCGAAGGGGCCGCTCGTTCGAGCGACCGCAAGAATCATCCCGGCAATCATGCCGGCCGCGACCGACGTGACGGCGAGAAGGAACGAGATGCCGAGCCCCTGCAGCAGCGCCGGCGCTGTCGTCCAGACGACATCCCATCGGAGATCTCGTGTCATCCAGGCTGCGCCGCAGGCAAGGCTGAAAAGTGAGAGCCGCCAGATCCGCTCCTTTGCAGGCAAGGGCCATTCGGCGGGGCGCATCGTCGTCATGTGATTCCTGCCTTGAGGCGATTGGCGAGCGCGCCCATCGATCCCGCGATCACCAGCGCGATCACGATGTAGGCAATTGTGGCGATCGATGCGGCTTCGAAGCCCCGGAACGTCTCAGCTTCGATCTGCTGCGTCTGAAAGGTCAGCTCCTCTATGCCGATCATCATGGCGATCGCCGAGTTCTTGACCACTTCGATGTACTGCGTGATCATGGGCGGCATGACGATGCGAAACACCTGCGGCAACAGAATGTGGACGAAGGACTGGAGCTCGCTATGGCCAACGGCGTATGCGGCTTCGAACTGCTCGCGCGGCAACGCCCGGAACCCCGACGCGAGCACGTCGGCGATGTACGCGCTCTGGTGCAGAGTAAGCCCAAGCATGGCAGCCGGAATGGCGTCGAGACCGACGGCGAAATAGAAGAAGAAGATCTTCACCACGACGGGAATGTTGCGCAGCATCTCCACGTATGCCGACGCGATCCGCCGGGCGAAGAAGCCCGGCAAGCTCGCCACGCAGGCCACCACCATGCCAATGATGGTGCTGGCCACGATCGAGACTGCCGAGATCTGTAGCGTCAGCATCAGGCCGTTGAGAAGCGCCTCGCGATACTCCCAGGCAATCGACCATTTCATTCGCGGGACGCCATGCTAGTCGTGATGCTCGCCTGGATGCGGATCCGCGCCATGCTAGCCGCTCGTGTCCCGATTCCGAAGTTCGTCATCATCTCTGCAAGCTCAGAAGCGAACTTCAAATCCACCACACTAGTTCGACTTCACGCCCACGCCCGGCTGCAGCCTGAACTCGGACCACATCTTGAAGTTCGGCTTGACCCCGAAGTGCTTCTCGTAGAGCTCCTGGTATTTTCCCGAGAGCCAAAGCTCCTGCATGGCCACGTTCACGAACGAGCGCCACTTCGTGTCGTTCTGGCGAATCGTGATAGCCCAGGGATCGACGAAGAAATCCTCGCTGATCTCGAGACCGGGGTCCTTCTTCGCCATGGTGAGACCGACAAACTTGTTGATGCCGACGGCGTCGACCTTGTCGTTCTTCAGTGCCGTGACTGCGTCAGGATATTCCTGGAAACGCGCGAATTGCGCGGTGGGCACGTGCTCCTTGATCATGTCTCCAATATTGCTGCCCTGCGTCAAAGCGATCTTCTTGGGCGGCGCATAGTCGGCGAGCTTCGTGCTGCCGCCCTTCTTGATCAGCAGGACGACGCCGTCCCACACATAGGGGATGGAGAAATCCGCCACCTGCTCGCGATCGACGCTGGGCGTTGTGGGGCCGAACTCCGCATCGATATTGCCGTTCTGCAGCAGCGCGAAACGGGTTTTGGAGATAACTTGCACGTACTCGACCTGGACACCGAGCTTCTCGGCAAAGAGCTTCGCAAGCTCGACCCCGAAACCTTCGGGTTTGCCATCGGCGCCGAGCACCCCGATGGGGGGATAGTCATAGCGGACCCCGGCAAGCAGCTTGCCGCGCTCCTTGATCTTCTCGAGCGTGCCCTGGGCTTGAGTCGGACCCGCAACGAGCGCGAGGATGGAGAGCAGCAGGAGCAGACGTCCTACGAAGCGGTTCAGTGCGCCAGAGGGCATGCGTCACATTTCCTGTTGGGTTGCTGTCAGTGATGGAGGATCTTCTCGAGGAAACGCTGGGAACGCTCCGTCGAAGGGGCGCTGAAGAAGGTGCGGGCGCCGGCCACCTCGACGATCTCGCCCTTATCCATGAAGATGACCCGATCGGCGACCTCGCGTGCGAAGCCCATTTCGTGCGTGACGACGATCATGGTCATGCCGCTGCCGGCGAGTTCGCGTATGACGTCGAGCACTTCCCGGATCATCTCCGGATCCAAGGCCGACGTCGGCTCGTCGAACAGCATAATTTTGGGTTCCATGACCAGCGCGCGCGCAATTGCTACACGTTGTTGCTGGCCTCCCGAGAGTTGCGCCGGATAGGCATGGAGCTTGTCGGCCAGACCAACGCGATCAAGCATTTGCTCCGCTTTGCGCAGGGCATCCATTCGGCTGATACCACGCACGAGCCGTGGCGCCAGCATCAGGTTGTCCAGCGCAGTCATGTGCGGATAAAGGCTGAATTTCTGGAAAACCATGCCGATGTCGGCCCTTAAGGCGGACGCTTTGAGGGCTTTTTCGGTCACATCCCGGCCGAGCACGCGTATGGCGCCCGACTGGAAGCGTTCCAGGCCATTGATGCAGCGGATGAGGGTGCTCTTGCCGGAGCCGCTTGGCCCGCACACCACGACCACGGCGCCGGGGGCTACGGACAGATTGACGTCCTTCAGAACCTGGGCGTCACCGAACCACTTGCTCACGTCGATGAACTCGATGATGGGCTCGCCCTTGAGCATGCGTCTGTGCCTATCTTTGCTACCATCCAAGTGTGCACCCGGCGGGCCGTCGGGCAAAGATCGGGGATGGTAAAAGAATTGGCATCCGTGGGATAATTAATGGGCAAAATGGCTCGCTCGAACTCGTGGTGATGCTGCTAGTGTCGGAGCTGCGACTCGGAAGAATGTGCGCCGGTCGGCGTTTGCGATGCGGCTGACATGGAGAGTGCGATGCGCGACGAACTTGAATTCGGCAAGGACGGTATAGGCTTCACGGATGGCCGGTTTGTTCCCGTTTCACAGCTATCCATTCCCGTAGCGGACATGGGTTTTCAGTTGTCGGACATGTGCTATGACGCCATCCATGTGCGCGACGGAAGATTTTTCCGGCTGACCGATCATCTGAACAGGTGGGAGCGTTCGATTGCGGCCCGCCGCTACGACACCCTCGGTTACGATCGAGAGCAGGTCGCCGAGGTCCTGCATGGATGTGTCGCTCGCGCGGGCCTTCGGGACGCCATGGTCAACTTTCTCGCCACGCGAGGCACGCCGCTCACTGCACACAAGGATCTCAGGACCTGCAAGAACAGGTTCATGGCCTGGGCGGTTCCCTACTATGCCGTCGTGAGCATGAAGGAGATGATCGAGGGTAGCGACATCATCATCGCCAAGACGGTGCGCATTCCGATTCAATCGGTGGACCCGACGATCAAGAATTATGGCCGCCTGGATTTCGTTCGCGCCTGCTTCGAGGCCTACGAGGCCGGTGTCAAATACGCGGTTCTTCTCGACACCGAAGGCTATGTCACCGAGGGCCGTGGATGGAACATATTTGCTGTCCGGGATGGTGTCCTGATGACCCCGGATCGTGGGGCTCTCGAAGGCATCACGCGCCAGACTGTTCTGGAGCTGGCAACAAACTTCAACATCAAGACGAGCGTGACGCGGATCTCGGTGGACGACCTGCGCTCGGCGGACGAATTGTTCATGTCATCGACGGCGGGCGGCATCATGCCCATTCGCAGCCTCGACAAGAGCATGGTCGGAGATGGAGTGCCCGGCCCCGTCACGACGAGGCTATCGAAACTCTATTGGGAGCTTCACAAGGACAATGCCTGCAATACGCCGGTTCGCTATGACCTGGCGCGGGCCGCCGAGCCTGACGCGGCCGAGTAAGGTGTATCGGGCGGCGGAAGTGCCATGCAATCTTCCCCGCCTCTGTGGCATCGGAAAGCGACAATGATCCGGAATCTCTCGTCTGCTCCTGACCTACCAATCGGCTGCTCCCTCGAATACCCGCCATCGGATTTAAGTTCGTCAGTCCAGAGTCGACAGAGATGCACTTTATCCGACGCGAGAGACTGAGCGAACGCGGCCTTCTGCAGCCCCCTTGAGCCTAGAACTGACGTCGCATACGTGAGAACCTGCGCATCATTGTGTTGTGGGAGGCGTTGATGCGGGTCATCGCGAGGTTATTCGGTAGATTCTTTTCCTTTACCGTCTGGGCCACCATCGCATGTCGATGTGCTCTGGCCGACAACGAGCTCCGCTGCGCCGATCGTGCCTTCAACGTGGCAAAGTACGTGGAGGCCGAGACCCGTTATCGCGCGTTGTACAACGCGGCCAGCGCCGGTGGCGATGGCCTGGCGGCGGCCGAGTTGCTCAACAATATTGCGGCCACGAGACTCGAGCGCGGCGACTATAACGACCTCCTGCGACTGAGCCAAAGCGCTCATGCCCTGAAGCGACGAAACGCGGGCAAGAGAACCGCGATTGCCGATCCTGGCGACAATAATCTGCTCGTCGATGGTGGTTTGGAAAGAGGGCTCGTTCCGCCCTGGGGTAGCGGTCAATATGAGGCCGGCCTCGATACGACCCGTCAGGTTCGGGGCATCTGGTGGAACAGTGGCGGTGCCCGGGGCCATGTCAAGATCGATACCGACGTGCGCTACGAGGGCACGCGATCGCTTCGCATCACAATGCACTCGAAACCGGCCCCGCACGTGTTCGTGACGACCTCGCAGCGTATCGATCGCCTACGTCCGAATACCGTCTACCGCATCTCGCTCATGTACACAGGCCGAGAATACAGAGGCGGCGCCTCCATTGCGCACGATGCAGGATGAACCGATCGGCGAGGCCTACCGCCAATCGAGACGGCCTTGCAGTGGCGCCGCTTCACACAAACGATCAACATCGGGCACAGCACCTACATCGATTTCAGGGTCAAGCGGTTGCCCATTTTGGGAGCGCGCTGCGAAATGTCAGTGGTGATCAGGCGAGCGAGGCGCTGATCGCCCGCGAGCTCGGTTGGTCGCGGTTTCGTCTGGCCATGGCCGCAAGAGATGAATCGGAAAGGACGAAAGGGTTGGACGCGGCGACCAAAGCGTTCCAGCGGTCCCATCTGATCGTGACTCATATCGGCGATGCCTACGAGGCCACGCGCGCGCGCTCCAGGGATTGGCGGCAGTCGCTTCAGAAGCGCGCGGTACGATGAGGCGCTCGCCCTGTTACGCTCGGCAACACGAGTGGCCCGGGTCCTGGAGGATCCGCTGCTCGATTCGGATCTTGGGCTGCAGCTGGCGGAGGCTCATCTTGCGAGAGGCGAGGTCCACGGAGCGAGGGGAATTGCAGAAAAGGCTCTTGCCACCAAGCGGCAACTGGGTGATGCGATTGGGGTCGCCCGCGCGCATGCAGTGATTGCATGCGCGTTGAGGGCACTCGGACAGTGGTCCGGCGCTCGTGTCGCTTTCGAGCACGCGGTCGACGAGCTCGAGCGGAGTTTCGACGGATTGGCACGGATGCCCGTCGATCTGCTGCGAACATTCGCCGACCGCTTTCGCCAACTCCACGTCGACCATGTCGCAGCCGCCGTCAAGGACCAAGGCAACCTTACCGCCGAGACCAGTCGGGTTACGGATTCCGCTTTCCGCAGCGCACGTTGCACGGTCAGCCCCACCGTCGTGCGCTCGGCTGTTCGATCCCGACGCTGCACGTGGCCGTCTCACGGCAGCGGACAATGAACTCCGGAGGATCGAGACGGATCTGTGGGACAAGTATCCGGCAGCGGCGGAGTTCGGTTCACCCAAGGCCTTGCGGCTTGAAGACATCCAGAAGCTGCTGCGGCCGGACGAGACCCTGATCAAGATCCTCGTCGATCACCAGGCGTCCTACGTTTGGGCTGTCACCGACCGGGATGCCGCATGGATCCGTGTCGCTGCCGGTATCAGCGCGATGGAGGAGCATGTCGACAGGTTGCGCTGCGGGCTCGATCGTGAGGGAGAGTGGACGTGGTCCGAGGCCGAGCAGACCTGGCGTGCGCGGCGCGTGCGTTGCTCAGCATTGCAGGTCAGCCCATCCGGCGTTTCCGGCCCCCTGCCATTTCCTGCGGGCACGGCACACGAGCTCTATCAACTTCTTTTCGGAAGGCTCGGGAGATTCCTGGAACACAAGCATTTGCTGGTCGTGCCATTGGGACCCTTGACATGCTTGCCACTGCAGGTGCTGCTCACCACGCCCGCCGGTGAAGCCGTCGTGTCGCAGCCCGAGCTCGTGCCGTGTTGGATTGGCTGGTTCGACGGCAGCCGGTGACCGTTCTGCCGTCCGTCGTGAGCCTCCAGGCGATACGTCGTCATGCCAGGGTCTCGCACGCAAGGCGACCCTTCTTGGGTTTCGGCAACCTGCTTCTCGACGGTGACGCACGGGACCCCTGGCATGCAAAGGCAGCGGCGGAGGCAAAGGCTATCGAGGGATGCGCGAGCGCGGGCGGCTCGAGGACGGCTTGGATGCGCGGAAGGCGCGCGGTCCCCGCTCCCGAGGTTGGTCCTGACCGGCTTGCCGATGGCGGCCACATTCGTGGCCAAGCTCCACTGCCCGAGACGGCTGACGAGGTCTGCACGATCGCCCGCGGAATGGGAGCGGACCTCGACGCAGACGTTCGCCT
>Ga0180220_1000420_pt1 | contig 49155 bp, 49 predicted proteins | sample eDN5th37CBELigBY_FD_151335 | JGI IMG/M metagenome (GOLD analysis project Ga0180220, IMG submission 151335) | Enriched backyard soil microbial communities from Emeryville, California, USA - eDNA 5th pass 37_C BE-Lig BY (version 2) (version 2) | ecosystem: Environmental > Terrestrial > Soil >...
CCGCCGCTCTACAAGGTCATTCTGCTCAACGACGATTTCACGCCGCGTGAATTCGTGGTGCGCATACTCAAGGCCGAGTTCCGCATGAGCGAGGACCAGGCCCATCGGGTGATGATCACCGCGCACACCAAGGGCGCCTGTGTCGTCGCAGTCTTCATCAAGGAGGTGGCAGAGACTAAGGCGACCCGCGCCACCGACATGGCCCGCAGCCAGGGTTACCCGCTGCTTTTTACCACCGAGCCGGAAAGCTGACCGCGGCTACGCCGCACCGTAGCGCAGGCGCGCCCGTTCTCGCGCCTTGGCCGCGACGACTTCGCGATCCCTGGGCGGCGCATCGGTATCGAGCGAATTGAGAAGCTTGCGCACCGCCGCCTCCACCTCCTCGACGGCCTCGTGGAAGGCAGCCTCATTGGCCCTGGACGGCTGGCGGAAACCCGAGATCTTGCGCACGAACTGCAGCGCGGCATCGTGCATCTCGTTGCCCGTTGCCGGCGGCTCGAAGTTGAACAATGGCTTGATGTTGCGGCACATCGGCCTACCTCACGATTGGATAGTATTAAGGCTTGCGCGATCGCCCGCTCCCATCAAGCCCCAGCCGGCTAGAGGACAAGCGCAACGCCCATGAACATCAGTATCAGCACGATGACGATGCCGATCAGGATGATGGCGAAGATGATCTTGGCAAGCGTAGCCGCCACGCCCGCAATACCGGTGAATCCGAGTGCGCCGGCAATAATGGCGACGACGACGAGAATGATGAGAAGTTCGAGCATGACGCTTCCGCTGGGCTGAACACGACGTGCTGCCTGAACGCTTGCTGGCGGCTTCCCGTTCCTGCCGCCATGCCGGTTCGCATGGCAGCAGGACCGTTTGCGGTCACGCGTCGAGAATGGACTCGAACCCGCCGATGACCATGCGCATCCCCTCGAAGGGCTGAGCGATCTCGCGCATGCGCGGATCGGCTGCAATCTTTTCCCACGCCGCATCGCGCGCCGCCTTCGACGTCCATTCGACGAAGGAAAACACCACGGTCTCGTCGGGCCGGGCGTCGACGGCGCGCTTGAAGTCGGTGATCTTGCCGTCGGGCACGTCGTCACCCCAGGCATCGACCGTGCGTAGCGCGCCATATTCCACGAGGAGCGGCGCCACCTGCCGGCTCGAAGCAACGAACGCTTCCTTGCTGGCGTTCGGCACGGGTATCAGGGAGCCATCGACATAGCCCGTGTCGCCGCCCTGCCCCGCGACATTCACCACTTCGAACCCGCCATAGATCATGCGCGCGCCATCGAACGGCATGGTCTCGCCCATATTGGCCATGCGCTCGTCCTTCATCATCTTGTCATTGGCGGCAACCCGATCTTCGCGGGAATCGTATTCCATCCAGGAAAAGACGATCACCTCATCCGGCTCGGCTTTCACGGCCCGATAATAATCGGTCACCTCGCCTTTCGGCACGTCGTGGCCCCAGGCCTCCACCTGCCGCTTGACGCCGAATTCCTTGAAAATCGGCACTGAGTCGCTTGCATGCTTTTGGTACTGGCCTTTGCTCTCGGCCGGAACCGCCGCCACGAATCCGTCGATATACCTCATCTGCGTGCCTCTCTGGTTGATATTGCACAACTGGTTTCCACGTTCACGACGACCCTGAAGTGGCAGATTCGACAACAATCCCGTCTTTTTTCCGGTCGGCCCCGCAACACGTGCCCGGCGCGACGCTCCGCCCTCTTCCCATCGGCTGACTCTTCGGTTAGACAGCCCACCTAACCACCACGTCCGGTTGTCTTCCCCTGCGCCGCAGTGCTCAATTGCCGCGCGGGTTTCGCTTGGACGGGTGCGTCCGGGCGAGTCCTGACTTGCCTGTTGCGTGACCAGAAAAAGCAGAGCGAGCCGATGCCAAAACGCACCGATATAAAATCGATCCTCATCATCGGTGCGGGACCGATCATAATCGGACAGGCATGCGAGTTCGATTATTCCGGCACCCAGGCCTGCAAGGCGCTCAGGGCCGAGGGCTACCGGATCATCCTCGTCAACTCCAATCCGGCGACGATCATGACCGATCCCGATCTCGCCGACGCCACCTATATGGAGCCGATCACCCCCGAGGTGGTGGCCAAGATCATCGAGAAGGAGCGCCCGGACGCGCTGCTGCCCACCATGGGCGGCCAGACGGCGCTCAACTGCGCCCTGTCGCTGCGCAAGATGGGCGTCCTGGAGAAATTCGGCGTCGAGATGATCGGCGCCACCGCCGATGCCATCGACAAGGCCGAGGACCGCGAGCTCTTCCGCGACGCGATGAAGAAGATCGGGCTCGAAACGCCCAAGTCGATGCTCGCCCACAACACCATCGAGGCGCTGCAGGCGCTCGACGTCATCGGCCTGCCTGCCATCATCCGCCCCTCGTTCACGCTGGGCGGCACCGGCGGCGGTATCGCCTACAACAAGGAAGAGTACCTCGCCATCTGCGAGAGCGGCATCGACGCCTCGCCCACCAACGAAGTGCTGATCGAGGAATCGGTGCTTGGCTGGAAAGAGTACGAGATGGAGGTCGTTCGCGACAAAAACGACAACTGCATCATTGTCTGCTCCATCGAAAACGTCGACCCGATGGGCGTCCATACCGGCGATTCGATCACCGTCGCCCCGGCGCTGACCCTGACCGACAAGGAATACCAGGTCATGCGCGACGCCTCGCTCGCAGTGCTGCGCGAGATCGGCGTCGAGACCGGCGGCTCCAACGTCCAGTTCGCCATCAACCCGGCCGACGGGCGCATGATCGTCATCGAGATGAACCCGCGCGTGTCGCGTTCCTCTGCACTGGCCTCCAAGGCCACCGGCTTTCCCATCGCCAAGGTCGCGGCGCGCCTTGCCGTTGGCTACACGCTCGATGAGCTCGAGAACGACATCACCGGCGGCGCCACCCCGGCGAGCTTCGAGCCATCCATCGACTATGTCGTCACCAAGATTCCCCGCTTCGCCTTCGAGAAGTTCCCCGGAGCCGATAACCGCCTGACCACCTCGATGAAATCGGTCGGCGAGGCCATGGCGATCGGCCGCACCTTCCAGGAGTCGCTGCAAAAGGCACTGCGCAGTCTCGAAACCGGCCTGACCGGCCTCAACGAGATCGGCATACCCGGCCTCGGCGAGGGTGAGGACAAGAACGCCATCAAGGCTGCGCTGGGCACCGCCACGCCCCAGCGCCTGCTCTATGTCGCCGAAGCCATGCGGCTCGACATGAGCCTTGAGGATATCCACGCCGCCTGCAAGATCGACCCGTGGTTCCTCGAGCAGATGCAGGGCATCATCGAGATGGAACGCCGGGTGCGCGAATACGGCCTGCCCGACGATGCCGATACCCTGCGCATGCTCAAATCCATGGGCTTTTCCGATCCGCGCCTTGCCGAACTCGCGGGCATCAAGGTTTCCGACGTCAGGAAGAAGCGCCGCGCGCTCGGCGTGCGCCCCGTCTACAAGCGCATCGACACGTCCGCGGCCGAGTTCGCCTCGCCCACCGCCTATATGTACTCGACCTATGAAGCGCCCTTCGGCGGCGAGCCCGACGATGAGGCGCGCCCCTCCGACCGCAAGAAAGTCGTGATCCTCGGCGGCGGGCCGAACCGCATCGGCCAGGGCATCGAGTTCGACTATTGCTGCTGCCATGCTGCCTTCGCGCTCGCCGAGGCGGGCTATGAGACCATCATGGTGAACTGCAATCCAGAGACCGTGTCGACCGACTACGACACCTCCGATCGGCTCTATTTCGAGCCGCTGACCGAGGAAGACGTCATCGAGATCCTCGAGACCGAGAAGCAGAACGGCACCCTCCACGGCGTCATCGTGCAGTTCGGCGGCCAGACCCCGCTCAATCTCGCCGAAGCCGTCGAGAAGGCGGGCGTTTCCATCCTCGGCACTCAGCCCGAGGCCATCGACCTTGCCGAGGACCGCGACCTCTTCAGTAAGCTCCTCAACCGGCTCGAACTCACCCAGCCCAAGAACGGCATCGCCTACAGCCTCGAGCAGGCTCGCCTCGTTGCCGAGCGGCTCGGTTATCCGCTGGTCATCCGCCCCTCCTATGTGCTGGGCGGGCGCGCCATGGCCATCGCCCATTCGGCGGCCGATTTCGAGCGCTACGTCCAGGACACGCTGACCGGCCTCGTGCCGCCCGATATCCTGGCGCGCTATCCGAACGACAAGACCGGTCAGATCAACTCCGTCCTCTCCGACAATCCGCTGCTGTTCGACGCCTATCTGCAGGGCGCGACCGAGATCGACGTCGATGCGCTCTGCGACGGCAAGGACGTGTTCGTTGCCGGCATCATGGAGCACATCGAGGAGGCCGGCATTCACTCGGGCGACAGCGCCTGCTCGTTGCCCCCGCAGAACCTCTCGCCCGAGATCATCGAGGAACTGAAGCGCCAGACCCGCGATCTTGCCTTCGCGCTCAAGGTCGGTGGCCTGATGAACGTGCAATATGCCCTCAAGGACGGCGTCATCTACCTTCTCGAGGTCAATCCGCGCGCCAGCCGCACGGTGCCGTTCGTCGCCAAGGTCATCGGTCAGCCGATCGCCAAGATCGCCAGCCGCATCATGGCGGGTGAGGCGCTGGCGGGCTTCAACCTTACTGAGAGAAAATTACGCCATATCGCTATCAAAGAAGCGGTTTTCCCCTTCGGACGCTTCCCCGGCGTCGATACCGTGCTTGGGCCGGAAATGAAGTCGACCGGCGAGGTCATCGGCATCGACACCGATTATGCCTCCGCATTCGCCAAGTCGCAGATGGGCGCCGGCTCCAAGGTGCCGACCGCGGGAACGGCCTTCGTCTCTGTGCGCGATGCCGACAAGCCGCTGATCGTCGATGCCATCCGCCACCTCGAAGCGGCCGGCTTCAATATCCTCGCCACCGGCGGCACCCAGCGCTATCTCGTCGAAAACGGCGTCACCGCCACCAAGATCAACAAGGTGCTGGAAGGGCGTCCGCACATCGTCGATTCCATGAAGAACGGCGGCGTGCAGCTGGTCATCAACACCACCGACGGCGCCAAGGCGATCTCCGACAGCCGCGACATCCGCCGCACCGCCCTGCTCTCCAAGATTCCCTATTACACCACGGTTCGCGGGGCCATCGCCGCCGTCGAGGGGATCATCGCCTACCAGCAGGGGAACCTGTCGGTGAACTCGCTGCAGGAATATTTCGAGAGCTGAAAAAACGCGAAGAACGGCCAGTGAGGCCGTTCTCCATCTCCCGCTCAGTCGAAGAACTCCGCAACGACTTCAAGTGCCGCATCAACTGCCGCGTCGTCGATGTCGAGATGCGTCACCCAGCGCTGCTGTCCGTAGCGCCCCGTGATGCCAATGCCCCGCGCTGCCAGATGCGCACCCAGCGCCTCGCCTGTCTGCGCATCGGTATCGACGAAGACGATGTTGGTGTCCGGCAAAACCACCTTGAGCGCTCCATGCCGCGCCAGTCCCTCGGCCAGACGCGCGGCGCGGGCATGGTCCTCGGCCAGGCGCTCGACATTGTGCTCGAGCGCATAGAGACCGCCTGCCGCGAGGATGCCGGCCTGCCGCATGCCGCCGCCCAGCATCTTGCGCAAACGGCGCGCCTTGGCGATGAGATCGCGCTGCCCCGTCAGAACCGAACCGACCGGCGCACCGAGCCCCTTCGAAAGGCACACCGAAACGGTATCGAACGGCGCGACGAAATCGGCGATATCCATGCCAAGTTTGACCGTCGCGTTGAACGCCCGCGCGCCGTCGAGATGCAAACCCAGCCCATATTGGCGCGCCAGCGCCGCCACCTCGGCCATATAGGCGACCGCAATCACCTGCCCGCCAAACGTGTTCTCCAACGCCACCAGCCGCGTCTGCGCAAAATGCGGATCGCTGCCATCGCTGATCGCCGCCCGGATTTTTTCGATCGGCATGGTACCGTCCGCCGCATGCTCGATCGGCTGCGGCTGCAGCGAACCCAGCACCGCCGCCCCGCCCGCCTCGTAGCGGTAACAATGCGCATTCTGGCCGGCAATGAACGCGTCGCCGCGCCCGCAATGGCTCATCAGCGCGATGAGATTGGACTGTGTGCCCGAGGGCACGAACACCGCCGCGTCCTTGCCGAGCCGTTCCGCCACCGTCTCTTCGAGCCGCCGCATGCTCGGATCGTCGCCGAGAACGTCGTCACCCACCTCCGCCTCGGCCATCGCCTCGCGCATGCCAGCGCTCGGGCGGGTCACGGTGTCGGAACGGAAATCGTATCGGATCGTGGTCATGCAGGCTGCCTCCAGGTCAGAAGGCCGTGTTCTAGCCAGCAGCCGGCAACCTGTCACTTCTACCCAAGTAAGGACCGGCACGGCGCCGGCGCGCGGATGCCTAATCCACTCCTGAAAGCAAGTGCTTCCACGCACACCGCACATGCGACAAAGCGTGCACTGGCGCGAACGAGGCCTTCGGCCTATAGCATCGTCGACCACTGGGGGCACCACGTGTCGCGGTCGCCCATATCCGGGCCTGCACGGGTCTGATGACCGGTGCACTACACAGTCTGCTACTTCCCGCTCTCGGCAGGACCCGATCCGGCCGGGCGTTTAGCTGTGCGCTTTTCCCATATTGCCTCATGCGCGCTTTCGGTCTAAAAATATCCGATCGAAAATTGCGGCCGACCGAAACTGCCTTGGCAACCCTGCCGACTGCTGACGTCACTATCCGATATTTCGATGGCAATCCCGGCTCACCGCCGGGCTATAACAGCAGACTGCAAGAGGAATGCATCATGGCAACTGGCACCGTAAAATGGTTCAACGGTCAAAAGGGCTTCGGTTTCATCCAGCCGGATGAGGGCGGCGCCGACGTGTTCGTTCACATTTCGGCCGTTCAGCGTTCGGGCCTCAACGGGCTCGACGAGGGCCAGAAGGTCTCCTACGAGATCGTCAAGGACAAGCGTACCGGCAAATCGGCCGCGGACAATCTGACCGCCGCGTGATTGGTTGGTACTCGCCAAGTGTCGAAAAGGCGCATCTCGCGATGCGCCTTTTTGTTTGGCGGCGGATCGCCGCCCTTCGGGTCGGCATATTGAAGACTATTGGTTTTCAGTTTAGAAAAACTGCCGTCGAATTATTGCGGCACACCGATATTGTCAGGCGAAGTCCGCGACGCCTGCAGTCGTTTACCGATCCGATATTTCGATGAATAGCGGGCAGGCGTTGCCAAGCGCCGCCCATACAGGACTGCAGAGGGACGCATCATGGCATCTGGCACCGTCAAATGGTTCAACGGTCAAAAAGGCTACGGCTTCATTCAGCCGGACGAGGGTGGGGCGGACGTTTTCGTTCATATCACCGCAGTTCAGCGCTCCGGTCTGAACGGGCTCGATGAGGGACAGAAAGTGTCGTACGAGATCGTCCAGGACAAGCGCACCGGCAAATCGACCGCCGACAACCTGACGACGCTCTGACGGCAAGTGATCGAACGTGAGGAGGGCGCGGATTCATGCCGCGCCCTTTTTTGTATGATCCAAAGGGGGTCCCCAAGGTGCGCCAAAGTCGTTGCGCAACCTCGGGCACTTGCAACCTTCGATGCGCTTGACCATCTCAATGTGACACCGGCTTGACCGCAACGCGCGGTGAGGGCAAGTTGGGAGCAAATTCCCCGAAAAATAAGCCTGACTCGGATGCAGGGCATCCAGGGCAGGAGATTTTTGCATGCCTATGGAGGCGACACGATGGATAAGATTCCAATGACGACCGCGGGCCACCAGGCCCTGACGGCCGAATATCAGCGCCGTACATCCGAGGAGCGCCAGCGCATCATCGCCGCGATCCAGGAAGCGCGCGCCCATGGCGATCTGTCCGAGAACGCGGAATATTCGGCTGCCAAGGAGGCACAGAGCCTCAACGAAGGCCGCATCCAGGAACTCGAAGCGATCCTGGCGCTGGCCGATATCATCGATGTGAGCAAGCTCTCGGGCGGTTCGGTCAAGTTCGGCGCGACTGTCACCTTCCTCGATGAGGACACCGAGGAAGAAAAGACCTATCAGGTCGTGGGCGATCCCGAAGCCGACGCATCGGCCGGCCGCATTTCGATCTCCTCGCCGATCGCGCGCGCCATGATCGGCAAGGGCGAAGGCGATTCGTTCGAGGTTGCGACCCCCGGCGGCTCGCGCAGCTACGAAATCCTCAAGATTCAGTACGTCTGATTGCTCATTTTCTAGGCAGGATTGGCGCCGCCGTGACTTTTCAGTGAGTTATGGCGGCTACATTGCCGCGCCCCCAAGACTTTCCTTGAAAGACAATCGTCCTGCCCCTTATCTAGGGGCGGGCTTCCGTTATTGGAGATAGCGCCGAAAATGCACGCGAAGGTCATGATCGTCGGTTCGGGACCGGCCGGCTACACTGCCGCCATCTATGCGGCGCGCGCGATGCTCGAGCCGGTGATGATCCAGGGGATCCAGCCGGGCGGGCAGCTTACCATCACCACCGATGTGGAAAACTACCCGGGCTTTGCCGACGTCATCCAGGGCCCCTGGCTGATGGACCAGATGAAGGCGCAGGCCGAGCATGTGGGCACCAAGATCGTCAACGACGTCATTGTCGCCGTCGATTTCGACACGCGCCCGTTCAAGCTCACCGGTGACAGCGGCACGGTTTACACCTGCGACGCCCTGATCATTGCCACCGGCGCCCAGGCCAAATGGCTGGGCTTGCCGTCCGAGCAGCATTTCCAGGGCTTTGGCGTTTCCGCCTGCGCCACCTGCGACGGCTTCTTTTATCGCGACAAGCATGTGATCGTCGTCGGCGGTGGCAACACGGCCGTCGAGGAAGCGCTGTTCCTCACCAATTTCGCCTCCAAGGTCACGCTCGTGCACCGGCGCGACGAGTTCCGTGCCGAGCGCATCCTGCAGGAGCGGCTGTTCAAGCATCCCAAGGTCGAGGTGCTCTGGAATACCGAAGTCATCGAGATCAAGGGTGCCAACATGCCGCGTTCGGTCGAAGGCGCGGTGCTGCGCAACCGGCTGACGGGCGAAACCCAGGAAATGCCCGTCGATGGCGTCTTCGTTGCTATCGGCCATGCGCCTGCTACCGAAATTTTTGCGGGCAAGCTCGATATGAAGCCGGGCGGCTACCTGCTGACCAAGCCGGGTACCGCCCAGACCAATATTCCGGGCGTCTTCGCCGCCGGCGACGTGACCGACGATATTTACCGCCAGGCGGTGACCGCCGCTGGCATGGGCTGCATGGCTGCCCTCGATGCCGAACGGTTCCTGGCCGAACATGAAATGGCCGAAGCCGCCGAATAAGACACATCGTCATATTCGGGCCTAAGTCATTGTGGCAGAGAACAAGAAAACGCGGCGCTTGATAAAGCCTGCCGTTCGACAAGGGAGAGCAGCGCGCCAAGTCCGGCCCGGCGCGCCTCATCAGAGGGGAAGCGTCACTTATGCTGGACTGGGATAAGCTGCGTATCTTTCATACGGCCGCCGAGTCCGGCAGTTTCACCCATGCTGCCGAAAAGCTGGGCATGAGTCAGTCCGCAGTCTCACGCCAGATCTCTGCACTCGAGGACGATCTGGGCCTGAAGCTCTTCATCCGTCATGCGCGCGGGCTCGTGCTTACCGAAGTCGGCGAGCAGCTGTTCCGCACTGCCCATCGCATGCATTGGGAGCTCCAGCAGGTCGAGACGCAGATGTCCGAGAGCCAGGACACGCCGACCGGTCCGCTGATCGTCACCACCACCGTCGGCATCGGCTCGACTTGGCTCGCTTCGCGCCTCGGAGAGTTCATGCATCTCTATCCGCTGATCCAGCTGGAAATCCGCCTGACCGACGCCGAACTCGATCTTGCCATGCGGGAGGCGGACGTGGCTCTGCGCCTGCATCGTCCGAACCAGTCGGAGATGATCCAGCGCAAGCTGTTCACCGTGCATAATCACTTCTACGCCTCGCAGGACTACCTGGCTGAATATGGCGAACCCAGGTCCGTCGACGATCTCGACAACCATCGCATCATCTCGTTCGGCGAGCCGGTGCCCTCATATCTTGGTGACATCAACTATCTCGAGCGGCTCGGACGCCCGGACAACAGCCCGCGCCGGGGCGCGCTGCGGGTCAATTCCATCTATGGCATGCTGCAGGCGGCGCGCGCGGGCATCGGCATTGCCATGCTGCCGGACTATGTGACCGAAGACGAAGGCAACCTGGTAAAGGTCCTTTCCGAAATCGAGTTTCCCGAATACGAAGCCTATTTCGTCTATCCGCCTGCGCTCAAGAATTCCAAGCGCGTCGGCGTCTTCCGCGACTTCCTCGTCGGCAAGGCGCGCGAGTGGAGCTTCTAGGCTCTCGATAAAACCTCTCCCCCCTGCCCTGCCGACCCTGATTTTGCGCAATTTGCCTGTGTACGGGTTGCGCTTCCACGCTTTGCGTGCTGACCATGCGGTCGCAAGCTGCACCATTATGTCGCAGTCAAAATCAGGCCTTTGATTATGCTGGTCTATTTCACGAGATATGCAGCAATTGCATGTCTGACATGTCAGCACCGGGATTGCCGACCCGGTCAGTCGTGAATATATCCGGCCCAACACAGCGGGCGCTTCCTCCTCCCTCCCTCCCTAGCGCTCGTTGCGTTCCCTCCCGTGAGGCTCTGCCTCACACCTTCAGGGCCTCGCTCTCCCCTCGAGCGAGGCCTTATTTTTTGCACGGTCGGAAACCGGCTGGTTATGGCGCCCACCGCATGGCTGGCATGCTGTCAGACGCCTTGCAGGCATCAGGCTGTCATCCCATATTCAGCATGTTGCCGAGGACACGGTCCTATCCTCCTCCCAGGATCGCAGCTCCCGCAACACCGGACCGAGATCGTATCCTCCTCCCACGATCGAAGTCCTTACCGGTTGGCGTACCCTCCTCCACGCCGACCAGAACTGTGATTTGGCTTCGCGCCTGTCATCGGGCTCCAGCTTCGGCTGGAGCCTTTTTTCTTATCCGGTCCGGTCAGTGGACAGAATGTCGCTGTGCAAATCGCATGGCTGACATGACCAAATCCGCATTGCTGACCAAACGGTCAAAATCTATATCTCCCTTGTCGCTGCGACGTGCTCCGTATCCTCCTCCCACGGCCTGCGTTGCCCGACACCGGACCCGAACCGTCCTCCTCCTCCTCGGTTCGCGTCCTTCCGGCAGACGGTGTATCCTCCTCCCACACCCGATGCCATTACTTCGATTTGGCGAAAGCCCTATCAATAAGGCTCCATCTTCGGATGGAGCCTCTTTTTTTGAGCTTCCGGCCGGCAAGGCCGAACGCGTCACCCTGAATCTGCATGGCTGGTCTACCAAGCGCGCGTTTGTGCCCGCAGCCGCCAGGGCCGATACTCTCCCGATCATCTCTTAGCGCGGCCTGGCCGTGCGACCTCCAAGGTCAGCCGCCCTGCGGCAGACCCTCTGGCCCTGCCCATCCCCTCGGGCGGGGCCTTCTCTTTCAGGCAATCCCCGAACAGAAACCCTGGATGCGTTTCACCGCTTCGGTGAGTTCAGCGTCCGAAGCCGCATAGCTCAGCCGGAAATGTCCCGGCAGGCCGAAAGCGCTTCCATGCACCAGCGCCACCCCGGCTTCCTCGAGCAAGGCGAGCACGAAATCCTCATCGCTCGAAAGCAAGGTGCCGCCGGCGCTCGTCTTGCCAAGCAGGCGCTGACATGAGGGGAACACGTAGAATGCGCCCTCCGGCGTCAGGCAATCGAGCCCCGTATTGGCCGTAAGCCCCGCCACCACCATGTCGCGCCGGCGCTGGAAGACGTCGCGCCAATCCTTCAGGAACTCCTGGGGGCCGTTGAGCGCCTCGACCGCTGCCCATTGCGAGATCGAGGACGGATTGGTCGTCGATTGTCCCTGGAGCTTCACCATGGCCGCCAGCAACTCGCGCGGTCCCGTGCAATAGCCGATGCGCCAGCCCGTCATCGCATGGGATTTGGAAACGCCGTTCATCGTCACGGTGCGCTCCTGAAGGCGCGGCTCGACCGACGCGATCGTGGCAAAGCTGCGCCCGTCATAGACCAGCACCTCATAGATGTCGTCGGTGAGGATGTGGACGTGCTCGTGGCGCATGAGCACGTCGGCAAGTCCCTTCAACTCCTCTGCCGTATAGGCCGCTCCGCTCGGGTTCGAGGGCGTGTTGAGGATCAGCCATTTGGTCTTTGCTGTGATCGCCTCTTCCAGCGCTTGCGGGCTCAGCTTGAAACCCGTCGAGGCATCTGCCATCGCAAACACCGGCTCGGCCCCGCAAAGCCGCACGATCTCGGGATAGCTCACCCAATAGGGTACGGGTATGACCACCTCATCGCCCGGGTTGAGCGTTGCCAGCATCGCATTGAAGATGATCTGCTTGCCGCCCGAGCCGACAAAGCAGTCCGCCGCCGTTACGTCGAGTCCGTTGTCGCGCCTGAACTTGGCGGCGACGGCTTCCTTCAGTTCCGGAATGCCGTCGATATTGGTGTATTTCGTCTTGCCCTCGGCCATGGCGCGGATCGCCGCGTCCTTGACATGTTGGGGAGTGTCGAAGTCCGGCTCGCCGGCAGAAAGCGCGATCACGTCCTTGCCCGCACGCGCCATCTCGCGTGCCTTCTGGCTGATCGCGACCGTCGCCGAAGGCGCCACCCGCTGCAATGCGTCCGACAGGAAGCCCATTTCTCGTCCCTCCGCTGACTGGCCGCGGAGTGATAGGGCCAGATCCCGGCGCGGGCAAGATCGCGCTGACGGCCTCTAGATGGCGATGCCCTCTTCGCGTCGCAGCGCCACACCTTCGACGCGCCAGCCCTTCGGTTCATCGATCATGTGAAAGATCGCCTCATAGAGACCCTGGTCCGGACCGACGAGCAGCACGATCTGCAGGACGTTCTCGTCATCCAGTTTCTCGAACTGGCCGAAACTGTGCGAGCGCGAATGCATCAGCGGTTCGTAGCCGGAAGCGAGAACCGCCTCATAGAACAGCTGCGGATCGTCGAACTGCACCTGGAATCCGCTACTGGCGAACTCCAGTGCACTGGCGCCGTCTTCCTGGCGGAAGGCTTCGATCTGGCCGGTTATCGAAGCCTGCCATGCAGCATTGTCCGGCGCCTCCTGGGCGGGAACCACCATGACGCTCATCGCGGCAATGGCTATGGTCGGGAGAAGTCGCATCTCCACCTCCTTGGGCGGATCGCTGCAACATGTGGTCGCGATCGGGCATCGAGATCGGCTTGTCAGGCACAACCCGCGTGGCGATCGCCGCTCCAGGCGCCACAGTTCCGCCGTCAAAACGTACCCGCTTTTCCCTCTCGGGTACAAAATAAGCACTCAATCGCGTGCTCTGCTGGTTTCATCGCCAATGACGAGCATCGACGACGATCCCATGCACACATCTACGTCGAAACAGCGGAAAGGTTTCAGGCTCGCAGCAATCGCTTCCTCCACGATTGTTGCAGTCGGGGTGGCTGGCGCACTGGCTCTGGGGGTTACCCCGGCCGAGGCCGCCAGCTTCGCCCAGGACCCGGACACGCAAGTGGCCGTGTTCATGGTGCCGCTGACCCTGCTCGTTCTCGCGATGCTTTTCGAGGTCGCCCGTATTGCCTTTCGCGGCGCCCTCCCGGCGGAGCCTCCCATCCGCCGGCCCCCTCGTCGCCCATGGTCCCCCGGCCGCGGCGAGGGATGATCTGTCCCTGACTCCATCAACTAGGGCCGGCCCCGTGCCGGCCCTTTTTCTATCCCCTCCCCCGAGCGCCCTGGAACCAGGCGGCATCCGTGGGCCACCATCCCCTCCCACCCCCGATCGTCATCCCGGCGCACGCCGGGACCCATCCTGATATGCCCCCACAGCCGCAAGGTACATGAACGAAGCACCATTTTGTGCCCGCTCCATACACCTCGCGGCCGGTGAAAAACTCCCGGGCTGGATCCCGGCCGTCACCGGGATGACGCGCGGTGGTTGTGCTGTCATCGCGCCCATTTACGGCGAGGCCGGTACGACGGCGCATCAACGCACACCATACCTGCGGCGCAACGCCGTCGGCCTATTGCCCGTTATCGGCCTCGGGTGCAAACTGCCATCGGAGTGGGAGGAAACGAAGATGCTTGTCGACACCATCCTTCAGACCAAGGGCACGGCCGTCCATACCCTGCCCGACACCAGCCGGCTCGCCGATGCCGTCGTCGCGCTAAACCGGCACAATATCGGCGCGGTGGTCATCACCGGCGCCGCAGGCACGATAGCTGGCATCCTTTCTGAACGCGATATCGTGCGCCGCCTCGGCAGCGATGCCTCCGCTCTCGATCTGCCCGTCTCCGAGTGCATGAGCCGCAATCTTGTGACCTGCACGCGCGACACTACAGTGGCAGATGTCATGGAGCGCATGACAAGGCACCGCATCCGCCACATGCCGGTGGTCGAGAATGGCGAGATGGTGGGCATCATCTCCATCGGCGACGTCGTCAAGCGCAAGATCGAGGAAACCGAGCAGGAAGCGGCGGCCCTGCGCGAATATATCGCCTCCTGAGACGGCACCGATCTCCCCTTACCAATCCTACAAAGCTTTCATCGGCTCTCCATCATCGCGCAAGCGTGAGCGCGCTAGCGTTCCTTTGCTGGCCCCGGTCGGCACCCATGCAAAGGAAGATGACTCATGACCTCCAAACTCACCTTTCTCACCCGAACAGCTCTTGCCGGAATGGCCCTGGTGGCGGTCGGCGCTGCCGCTATCCCCGCCCAAGCGCAGCCGCTTGATGGACTGCAACGCCCAGGAGCCGAACGCATGATTGCGCGTGGTATGGATCACCAGATGAATCATCGCTTCGATCGCCGACCCGGCGGCATGGGGCGCGGTTTCGCCGGCCCGTTCGATGTCACCCGGGGCGCCGAGGCGCTGGAAATCGCCTTCGTGCGCCTCTCCTACGCCATCGACATGACCCAAGAACAGGAAGAACTGTTCGAGGACCTCAAGGCCGATACACTCTCAGCGGCGCAGACTTTCGAAGACGCCGTGTCGGACCTACGCCCCAACTTCAATCCTGAAGAGCGCCCGGATATCGCCGGTCTTCTCGACATTCGTATCGCCGTCGAGACCGCAAAGCTCGAGGCGATGACCGCCGTCCAGCCTGCATTCGAGGCATTCTTCTCGAGCCTCACCGACGAACAGATTGCCGAACTGATGCCGCGCCGTGCCACCCGCACCGCTCCTCCCGATAAGGACCAGCCGGCCCAGGCACCGGCTGAACCCGTACCGGGAACGTCGACGGACGCCGCCCCGGCGCAGGAGCCAGCCGAAGGCTGACCCTATCCGCCGCCCCGTCCGGTGGTGCGGCAGTGCAGCCGCGAGTTCTCCTGACGGCTGCGCCTGGCCCCGGCTCACATCGAGCCGGGGCTTGCGCGTGGCTTGCAGCGGCAGGCGGCGCGTAATACCAAGGTCGAGCCCACCCTCGACCTGGACGCGTCCATGACCCTGCCGCTCGATTCCGAACTGCGCTAGACCCAGCAATGCCGCGTCCGCTTGCTACGCTCCTCCTCGTCTTCTGCACGATGCTGTGGGGCTTTGCCTTCGTTGCCCAGAAGTCGGCCATGGACTCCATGGGACCGCTGACCTTTGCCGGGGTCCGCTATCTTCTGGGCGGATTGGTTATCCTGCCGCTCGCCATCTGGGAGTATCGCCGCAAGATGAGGTCCGGCGCACCGCCGCTCACCCGCCGCAAATGGCTGGAGATCGCCGCGGTCACCGTCGTCTTTTTTCTCGGCTCCTGGCTGCAGCAGGCGGGGCTGATTCACACCACCGTCACCAATGGCGGCTTTCTCACCGGCCTCTATGTATTTTTCGTACCGGTGATCCTGCTGGTGTTCTGGCGCATCCGTCCGCACCCGATGGTCTGGCTCGGCGTGCCGCTGGCTCTCATGGGCCTCTACTACCTCAATGGGGCAGGCCTCGACCGGCTCAACATGGGTGACGGGCTGGTCATCGGCTCGGCCGTCTTCTGGGCCATGCACGTGCTGCTGCTCGGTTATCTCGCGCGCAGCACCGGCCTGCCGGTATTCATTTCAGGCATCAGCTTCCTCGGCGCCGGGCTCCTGGCCATCATTTTCGCCTTCGGGCTCGAAACTCCCACCTTGGAGGGCATTTCGGGCGGATGGGTCGAAATCGCCTATGCCGGCATCCTCTCGACGGCGGTGTCCTTCACCCTGCAGGCGGTCGGCCAGCAATATGTGCCGCCAGCCAACGCTGCCATCGTGCTCTCGGGCGAAAGCCTCTTTGCCGCGCTCGGCGCCGCCATTGTTCTTGGAGAACGGCTGACGCCCACAGGTTATGCCGGCGCGGCGCTTATTTTCCTCGCCATCGTGCTGGTCGAAACGGTTCCGCTCCTGATGGCCCGGCGCCGAGGACTGCAGGCCGTCCCGTAGCTACTCGTAGCGATACATCTGGTAGGTCCGGCAGAACACCAGGAGGAAGCACCCTTCGAGCGAGATCTGGTCGTCGCTTGTCTGGGTGATCGTGCCGGTGGCCGTCTGGCCGAAAAGGCGCAGCGTACCCTTCCACTGGTTCTGCCCGATCCGGGGCGCGTGGTCGATCAGCAGGGTGTTGAGGTAAGGCAGGTTCTCGGGCGTGTCGGCGCCATTGCCGAGCCAGATCAGCGTGCCGCAAAGCGCCTCGCCGTCTTCGCCGCACATTTCGACCGAATAGCGCGAGTCGCGCATTTCGATCTCCCATACCCCCTCCGGGGAGGCGAGTTCGGCGGCGCGCGTCGGGGCCAGGCTCAACGCCGCCAACGCGGCCAGCGCAATAAATCGTTTCATCGTCATCCTCCAGCCCCCCGGCTGCGGCTTCTGGCTAGCGGGCGTCTGCGACAACTTTGTGATGTCACTTCAATGTCACAGAATACACCTAGCGTGGCTTTGTTCCCGGGCTCCCATTCCGGGACTCCTTGAACGGAGCCGCCCGCCAACCCCGCTCCGTTCTACCGACCCCGATCGGTTTTTTTGGCCGCCGGCCGACTTCCCGGCGGTCTTTTTTGTGGAGCGATGCGATCTGGTCCTCGCCCTTTTTGCGCGGCGAGGCAATACAAGGGGTTCACTCCCTCGGGCGATCGCCATGGCCAAGCTCTATTTTTCCTATGCCGCGATGAATGCGGGCAAGTCGACAATGCTGCTGCAGGCATCCTTCAACTATCGGGAACGCGGCCTGCGCACGCTTCTCTTCACCTCGGCCCACTACGCCGAGGACGGTATGGGCCGCATTTCCTCACGCCTCGGCATCTCGGCAGAAGCCGAAGTGTTCAGCCAGGACGACGACATCTTCCAGCGCGTTGGCGATGCCACCCGTGAAGCCAAGGTCGATTGTGTTTTCGTCGACGAGGCCCAGTTCCTCTCCCCGGCGCAGGTCTGGCAACTCGCGCGCGTCACCGACCGGCTCGACATTCCGGTGATGTGCTTCGGCCTTCGCACCGATTTCCAGGGAAAGCTTTTTCCCGGCTCTTGCGAACTCCTCGCCATAGCCGATGAGCTTCGCGAGGTGCGCACCATCTGCTATTGCGGCCGCAAGGCCACCATGGTCGTGCGCCAGAGCCTCGACGGGCGCCCGCTCACCGAGGGTGAGCAGGTCTCGATCGAGAAATCCGTTTACGTGTCCCTGTGCCGCCGGCACTGGGAGGAAGAAACCGGCCGATGGCCGGTCAAGGGACCACAGCAATGATGAATGAACAGGCCGAACCCACCGGCGCTCTTACCATCCGCACGCTCGCAATGCCCGCCGATACGAATCCGGCCGGCGACATTTTCGGGGGCTGGGTGATGAGCCAGATGGACATCGCCGGCGCCATTGCCGCGGTCGAGCGGGTTCAGGGCCGTGTGGTGACCGTCGCGGTCGAAGCCATGACCTTCATCGCACCGGTCAAGGTCGGGGATGTGCTGTGCGTCTACACCACCATCGAGCGGATCGGCAGAACCTCGATCACCGTCAATATCGAGGCCTGGGCGCGCCGCAATCGCGTAACCGATCGCGTCAAGGTAACCGACGGCCGCTTCGTCTATGTGGCGCTGGGCGAGGACGGCAACAAACGCATAGTCGGCCCGGCCTGACGACTTAACGCTCTCGCGCACATATATCCGTTCAGCCTGCGTTCAGCCGGACAAGTGCTCTATGCATGCACGGTCACCAGTGCTGCTGCCTAGAACGCAAGTATTTGTGCCGCCGAAATATAGATCAGCATCAAAAAGGCTCTCGGCAAGTCGCGACAATGGGAACTTTTCGCAGATAGGTCCCGTTGCTGGTACGGAAACGATTCACTCAGCATGGCCGCGTGGTGGGCGGGACCGGCCGAGAGCTCAACAGGAGCGTCCAATGAAACGTCAAACACGAAAATTGCTGCTTAATCTGGCAACCGGTGTCGCTGTAGCGACCACCGCCCTCGTCGTCTTCCTGCCTGCTGCCCAGGCGGCACCCGGTTACGCCACGGCCAATGTCAATGTGCGCTCGGGTCCGAGCACCGGATACCGGGTCGTCGATGTGCTCCAGCGTGGCCAAAGCGTCGATGTCCAACGCTGCCAGGGGTCCTGGTGTTATGTCGTCAAGTCCGGCCCCGATGGCTGGGTCTCGGCCAACTATCTCTCGAGCGGCAGCGGTGGTGGCGGCAATACCGGCCCGGGCTTCAATTTCGGCATCACCGTTCCGGGTGGCCCGAGCATCAATTTCGGCGTCGGCAACAGCCGCCCGCCGGTCGTTGAACCGCCGCGCACCCGCGAGGTCTGCTTCTACGAAGGCTCGCGCTTCCGCGGCGACAGCTTCTGCCTTGAGCCCGGCCAGAGCGCCCGCCTTCCGCGCTACAGCGATGGCATCGGCTCCATCGAGAACCCGGACCGCTACCGCGTCGAGGTGTGCACCCGTTCGAGCTTCCGCGATTGCCGCACCTACACCACCAGCGCCTCGTCGCTGGGTGATTTCGGCGACTATGTGGAAGCGGTGAGAGTGCGCCGCTAAGCGCGAGCCGACAAACATTGGAAAGGGCACTGCGGCGCGGTGCCCTTTCTTCTAGACAAAGCTGGTACTTGGAAGCGCTCCGGGGCTGGGCTAGGCTTTTCGGAGGCTGTTGGAGGGATACGTCATGGTCGCTCGTGCATTCCGCCGCATCGGGGCCGCTGCGCTCCTCTTGCTCGCCGCTCTTGCCGCAATGCCTGCCCAGGCCGAATCCCAGTACGGCACACCCGCCTGGGCGCTGCGCGATCTGGTGCTCCACCAGGGTCCCGGCGGTGCCTATCACGTCGTCGGCGCCATTCCCGACAGCTCCCGCATCACGGTCCTGCGTTGTGCGCCGCGCTGGTGTCTCGTCACCTTCGCCGGGCACAAGCAACATCATAAATACGCAGCCACCGGCTGGACCTCGCGCGACCATGTCGGCTTTGGCCAGAAGCCGCTGCCGCCCTTCTCGGGACCCCGCCTCAACTATGGCTCAGGCGGTCCCGGCAGAGTCTGCTTCTATGAAGGCACGCATTTCAGCGGGCCGGGTGTGTGCTACGAATCCGGCCAGGTCATCCACGACCTGCTGCTCTACGGTCTCGACGACCGCTATGCATCGGTCAGCGTCGAAGGGGATGTGTCCGCCGCCGTCTGCCGCGACCGCAATTTCCAGAGCTATTGCACGCGTATCATCAAGTCCGAGCCGGTGCTCAACCGCTATCTGCTGCGCAACGTTTCGTCGATCCGCGTCTATTGAGGCTATCGCCCTTTTACTAGGGCGATAGGTCCGCGGGAACCGGCGGTGCTTCGTAAAGCAGCGTGATCGTCACGCGCTCATTGGCGGCCAGATAAGGGTTGTTGGGAAAGAACGGCTCGGCACTCGCGCGCCCTACGACTGAGTGGATACGCTCCTGGCTCAAGCCGAATTCGCCCAGCAGTTCTCGCACAACATTGGCTCGGTCCGTCGAGAGCTCCCATGCGCCATAGCGCGGATTGGCGAACGTACTGCCCGCCGCCGTATGTCCGGCAATGCGGATCTGGTTGGGCAATTGCTGTAGCACCGGAGCTATCGCCGCGATTGCCTTGCGCGTCGCCTCATAGGGGAACTTAGACCCCTCCGGGAACATCGGTTCGCCCTGCTGGTCGATGAGCTGGATATTGAGCCCTTCCTCGGTCTCCTCCACCAGCAGGTTGTCGGCCAGTTCTGCGATCTCAGGCATGGCCTGCCAAGCCTGCTTGATGCTCGCCGCGGCGCTATGGAACAGCTGCTCCTGCTCAGCGCGCAAATTGATCTGCGCGGCTTTGGCCGCATCGTCCCGGGCGCCGGCCGTGGTATCCTCATTGCCGACTGCCGCTTGCTGCAAGCCGAGTTCCGGACGTACGACGGCTTCAGCAGTCGTGCCGGCCATCTGCGCGCCTATCTCGTTGAGCGCCGTGCCGCCCATCACCCCGCCGGCGCCACTCGTCGTCTCGCTGACATTGGGCGGTGCGAAATAGTCGGCCAGCCCCTGTTTCTGCTCCGGCGTCGTCATGCTGATGAGCCAGAGCAGCAGGAAGAACGCCATCATCGCGGTGACGAAGTCGGCGTAGGCGATCTTCCATGACCCGCCATGAGGCGCATGCGCGGCCTTCCTCACCTTCTTCTTGATGATGATCTGGTCGTAGTCGGCCATGCAGCGGTCCGCCTAGCTCGCCGCCGGCAGGCTGGCCGTGGCCGCGTCGACTTCGGTAAACGTCGGCCGGTCCTCGGACATCACCGCCTTGCGCGCGAACTCGATCGCGACCACCGGCGGATAGCCGGCGATATGGGCCAGGAGACCCACCTTCATCGAAAGGAAATACTTGTCTTCTGCCGCATGAATGTTGCGCAGCGACTGGGCCATGGGGCCGAAAAAGCCATAGGCGCAAAAGACACCCAGAAACGTGCCGACCAGCGCGCCACCGATAAGGTGCCCCAGCACCTCCGGCGGCTCGGTGATCGCGCCCATGGTCTTGATTACCCCGAGCACCGCCGCCACGATGCCGAGCGCGGGCGTGCCGTCGGCCAGCGCCTGTATCGCGTTGACGATACGCTCGTTTTCCTGGTTGTGCGTCTCCAGTTCCTCGTCCATCAGCGATTCCAGCTCATGGACGTTGTTGGTGCCCAGCGTCACCATGCGCAGGTAATCGCACAGGAACTCCACTGCATGGTGGTTGGAGATGAAGGTCGGGAAGCGCGCGAAAAGCGGCGACTGATACGGATCCTCGATATGCTGCTCGAGCGCCAATATGCCCTTGGACTGCACCAGCTTGAACAGGCTGAACTGCAGCCCCAGCAGCTCCACATAGGCCGCCTTGTTGTAGCGCGGTCCACGGAACAGCGTGCCCAGGACCCTGAGCGACTGCTTGAGCACCGCCCCCGTATTACCGATGACGAAAGCCCCCGCCGCCGCCCCGAGAATGATCACGGCCTCGAACGGCTGGAACAGGACTTCCAGGTGCCCGCCCATGGCGACATAGCCGCCAAGCACGCTGGCAAAGACGATGAGAGTGCCGAAAAGAAGGCGCATACGACCGAGACCCAATTACGCCGACACTATCGGATGCCCGGCTTAACAAGCCGTCAATCCGAGGCCAAAGGGCACTCCGGGGGATGGGTCAAATCCGCGCGCTACGGGGACTCGGCAGAGCGCGCCGAAGGAGGCTGCGCAAACGCCCCCGGCCTGCATCCCCAGGCCCGCCCCGCCGTGATGACGCAGCCCTGCCCGCCCATTGCGACCCATTTCTCGTTCTGGGCGATCGCAATGCAGGTCTCGATATCGCGATATCCGAACCGCACGCAGGCGGTTGCCAGCCGCGCCTCGGCCTCGGCCCGCGCTGCGTCCTCCTGCCCCACGGCCTCAAGCGCGTCATAGGCGTCGAGCACCGCCAGTCCGCGATTGTCGTCCGCAGCTTTTTCGCGCGTTTGTGCAAGGGCTCCACCGGCCATCAGCGCGAGCGCCAATGCGCAACAAGCACCATATGTCAGGCCGTGCCTTTTCATTGGCCGCGATCCTCAAGCGCGATGCAGAGCGCCGGGGCTGACCCCGGCGCTCCATGCCTCACATCAGTCGATCACCATCCAGTCGCTGGGCAGCTCCTCGCCATTGGCCAGGAAGTTGACGATCGGCACCAGGACGTCGGTGGCGATCTCGCCGCTATTGGTGTCGCTCATCATGAAGTGACCGCCGCCCGGAAAGCCATTGTCGGCCAGCGGGATGAACTTGGCGTCGACCCCCATCTGCTCGAGCTGGGCGACCGCACAGGTGAAGGCCTCATCGGACTGGTTGCCATGCTCGGAACGGATGATCACGATGGGGATGTCCGCCAGCGATACGTTCTGGCTGACGCTGTCCTCGGGCTGCATCGGGCAGCCATCGGCGTCGACCGGCTCGAAGCCCTCTGCCAGCGGCGGCTCCCACGTGGCAGCGGCGCGGTTGGCTTCGTTGAGCAGGTCGACCCCGCCCTCGAAGATCAGCACGCCCTTGACCTTGCCTTCCGGCGCGGTGAGCGCGGTCAGCAGCGTCGAAGCGACGCCCGCCGAGTGGCCGAAGAGCACCGCAGGCCCGATCTGGTCGACCAGCTCCACCAGGTTCTCGCGCGCCAGTTCGTTGCCGCCATAGGGACCGCCCGGCGATGTCGCCATCCAGGTCAGCACGCCTTCATTGTTCGGATTGGCAGCCAACCAGGCTTCCCGGCTCCATTCGCCTTCGACCGGGTTGGCCCCCGGCCAGTTCTCGGACGAAGCAAGGCCGCCGATCTGCTCATAGCTGCCCTCGCCGACCATGCCCTTGGCATCGTCCGGTCCATAGGTGGGCTTGGCCGGCGAGCGGCCGAGGCCTGGCCGGTCGAGCAAATAGGTGTTGATGCCGGCCGCCAGGAAGTAGTTGCGCCAGCCGTCGCGCCCGTCCACCGTTGCAATCCAGTCGCTCGATTGGCCGCCGCCGCCATGAATGAGCACCAGCGGCGTTTCATAGGCAGGCTCGGCAGGCTTGGCGAACTCGACATAGCTCTGCCCCGTTACCGACGGACCAGCCTCGCCCTCGACAATGTCGGTGCCGACGATGAACCCGCCAAATTCCGAAAGCGTCACCGGCCCCGCCTCACCGAAAGCCCATGCGGACGTAACCAGCGCCGTTGCCCCCAGCAAACCCAGTGACAATGCAGTCCCTAAACGGATCTTGGTCATTCAATTCCTCCCATTTCGCCCGTTCTCATGATTGAGACCGGCGCGTGAAACATTAAGAAATCGGGCGATCCGTGTGAACCGCCCGAAATGCTCGTCAGTTTGCCAGTTCGGCCTCTTCGCCTGCCCCGTCGGGTGCAGCCTCCTCGGTAGTGCTGCCTGCGTCCGCAACATCATCCTCGGAGGGTGCGGTAAGCCCCTCGACCTCGCCATATTCGGTGCCGTCCGCGTGAATGGCACCGACGAGGTCGCCGGCAGGCCGCCCATCGCGCAGCGGATGGGTCTTGACCGTGACGACATCGCCCGGCTCCCAGAAGCGGGGGCCGACGCCAATGCGCTGCAGGCGCGTTGGCGCAGCGGTTTCAAACCCCCAGGCAGTGGTCGTGCCGTCCTCATTCACGGCTTCGATATAGAGCCACGAATGGGGATTGAGGTAGTCGAACCGCGTAACGGTCCCGGTGAGGATGACTTCCTGTTCGTCATCGAACATCGCCGCCGAGTGGTGGGCGAGGACCGGGCCTGCAACCGAGGTGGTCAAAGCGATTGCCCCGATCGCGATCAGCTTGGTGAACGTTTTCATAGCGTGTTTTCCTTTGGATCAGGCAGCGCTTACTGGTGGGTGTAGTTCTCGTTGAACCAGTAGTCCGGATCGGTGATCGGCGGCTTTTCGCCCGGGGCGTACTGGCTGATGACGCCCGCTTCGGTGATGTACCAGTTCGATCCTTCGACGCAGTCCCACGATGTGATCCAGTTCTGCTCCTTGTCTTCGGGCGTCTCCTCCACCTCCTTGTAGTAGGCCACGACCGTGTGCCAGGGCTCGATAAAGCTCGGATCGTACATGGTGAGCTCGATCTCGAGCCGCGCATTGGGATCATAATCGGCGCCGAGCGTATTGGGCTCGATGCCGCTGCCTTCCATGTCGACGAGCTTCCAGCGCTCGATGGTCTCCATCTGATTGCTCTGGCGCGGCATGTTGCGCTGCAGGATGCCTTCCTTGACGCCCTTGGTCCAAATGGTCAGGACGTCCTCGTCCCAGAAGCCGATCGAGTAGCCGAGCCATTCCCCATCGGGGTTCATCCATTCCTCGGACGGATGCGGCCGACCGTCGGTGTAGATGTGGCGCAGCTGGTTGACCATCTGGCTGTAGAACACCGATCGTTCCGGCGTCAGAAACTGCTCGCGATAGCCATATTCGGTGAACCAGCGCGGGAAGTTGGGCTGCAGGCAGAACGAGATCGGATCGATCGCATGATCGTCGAGCCATAGCTGGCTGTCGCGCATGAAGACTTCCCGGGCTTCCGGCTTCAACCGCGCGGCCATGCCCTCACGGGTCGAATTACGCCCGACGATCGCGATTTCGCCGGTCGAATTGTCCGTACCCCATGAGCCGCTCCAGTCAGGCAGGGTCTCGAGTGTATGCTCGGTCGGCCCGCCATTGGCCCGCGCCTGTTCGAGCAAGGCGTTATAATGCTCTTCCGCCGAAGCATAGCCGCACGGGCCACCCGGCAGCTCGAACGAGCCCCAGACGGTCTTGAACTCCATCTTCGCGGAAATGCTCTGGCTGGTGCCAAGGTCCGGATGCTGCTCTTTCAGCGGCACGCAGGCTTCCGAGGCATCCGCCCCAGCCTCCTGCGCTGTTGTTGCCGTGACCGAAATCAGGGCAGCAAACACCAGCACCGCGCCAATTGAGGCGCCGTGTTTTAAGTAGTTCATGAACTTCCCCTCCTCTTCCCTTGTAGGGAAATCGAAGAGTACTAGACGCACTCACCCGTTCCTGCACAAATCAGTTATGATAATGCACAAAGTTATACCTACGCCGAAGCAGCGTAGACTTGAGGAACGCACATCACTACGTTTGCTTAGTGTATATAATATTTGCTTTAGGCACACAAATATCGTTGGACAGCCATCCCAGCCTGCCCGCCCGGCGCCACCGTGATTTGCCCCAGCCAACCCCTCCCCGGCTCCTCCTCGAGCCGAGAAGAACGATGATACCCATCAACGTCCCATGTTCCAGCACAATTCGTTCCGATTCAGCAGAAAAAGCGCATTGGGGTTGGCGCAACGACACCAAACCACCGCGTTCTCCTTCCGCCGCCAACGAAAAATGGCTCAATGGCACCGCACCCACCGCACGTCATCCCGGCGAAGGCCGGGACCCAACCCTGAACACCGCAACGAGCACGCAGCGCAGGCATACCCCCAATCCCGCCCATCTCACGATCAGTCGCGGCGTCTCAGTGGCATCACCCGAGCGCCCGTGCTAGGCGAAGTCCCCCCAACCGTTCCCGGCAACAGATGAGCGCGCAAACACCATTCCAGATATTCCTCGTCGCAACACCGGGCCTTGAACCTGCGCTTTGCGATGAAGCGCGCGCGCTCGGATTTAGAGATGCCGAAGCAGTCGATGGCGGCATTGCCTTCACCGGCACCTGGGCCGATGTCTGGCGTGCCAATCTCGAATTGCGCGGCGCAACGCGTGTGCTCGCGCGTATCGGCGAGTTTCGTGCGCTTCACCTGGCCCAGCTCGACAAGCGCGCCCGCAAGGTCCCGTGGAACACGCTGCTGCGGCCCGATATACCGGTCAAGGTCGAGGCGTCGTGCAAGCGCTCACGCATCTACCATGCCGGGGCGGCGGCGCAGCGCGTTGCGACGGCAATCCACGAGGAGCTCGGCATCGCCATCGCTGATGACGCCGAACTGCGCATCACGGTGCGGATAGAAAATGACCTGGCGACGATCAGCATCGATACCACCGGCGAATCCCTGCACAAGCGCGGCTTCAAGGAGGCGGTGAACCGCGCGCCCATGCGCGAGACCATGGCGGCAATGTTCCTGCGCCAATGCGGCTTTGCCGGCGACGAACCCGTGCTCGACCCAATGTGCGGCTCGGGCACCTTCGTCATCGAGGCCGCAGAGATCGCCGCCCGATTGCAGCCTGGCCGCGAACGCCAGTTCGCCTTCGAGAAGCTGGCGAGTTTCGACCGGCAAGCCTGGAGCAAGCTCAAGGCACCAACCGAGCACCATGAGCCTGCGGTCCGCTTTTTCGGCAGCGACCGCGATCCCGGCGCAATCCGCATGAGCATCGAGAATGCCGAACGCGCCGGCGTTGCCGCTCTCACCCGCTTCGAGCAATTGGCGATTGAAGCGATCACACCCCCTGAGGGCCCGCCCGGACTGGTGGTCGTCAACCCGCCCTATGGCACGCGCATCGGCAACAAGGCCCCCTTGCTGGCGCTCTATCGCAATCTCGGGTCTGTTCTGCGCCAACGTTTCACCGGCTGGCGCGTCGGCATCATCACGACGGATGCAGCGCTCGCCAAGGCAACCGGCCTGCCCTTCCTGCCGCCCGAAAGGCCCGTCTTGCACGGCGGTCTTCGCGTGACCCTCTACCGCACCGCGCCCCTGCGCAACGGCGGGTAAACCCGCGAGCGGTTATCCCTGCCTTTCGGGCAGCTCGACCGTGATGCCGTCAAGCGCGGCGGATAGCTTGATCTGGCAGGCAAGGCGCGAATTGGCCCGCACGTCCCAAACGCCATCCAGCATGCTATCTTCGCTGTGTCCGATCGGCGGCAGCATTGAGAGCCATGGCTCCTGCACATAGACATGGCACGTCCCGCAGGCAGCCGCTCCGCCACATGCGCCTCTGATGCCTGCCAGCCGGTTGTCTACCGAGGCGCGCATCAGCGAATATCCTTCGCGACCTTCCACGGTCACGGGATCGCCATTCAATGGGATGAAAGTCGCTTTCGGCACGCGCTATCCTTGGGCAAACCGGCGGGCACCTACCACCTCGGTGCGGTCGGGCCAATGCGACTTTCTGCCGGCCAATTCTGCAAGCCATTCTGCCAGCCGATTCTGCAGAGCATGACTTTGCACGTGGCCGCACCGGAAATCGTCGGCAAGTCGAGCTTTAGGATTTGTGCGCCGTAGAGAAGCGCCGTAACTTCGCCGCCCTCGCCGCAACCAACAGGTCCGCAACGATGAGCCCGTTCCATCAGATACTTGGCAACAACCTTGTCGCCAATGTCACCAACTTCACTGTCTGGTTCGCGATAACCTTCTGGGTTTACATCGAAACACAGTCCGTCTTCGCCACCGGCATGATCGCGGGCATCTATCTGGTGTTCACCGCCGCCTTCGGCATCTGGTTCGGCAGCATTGTCGACCACAATCCCAAGAAGCTCGCAATGCTCGGCTCGAGCGTCGTCTCGCTCGCCTTCTATCTCGCCTCGCTGGCGCTGTTATTGCTGGAGCCCGAAGGTGCGTTCACCGATCCCTATGGCCCCTATCTCTGGGTTTTCATTCTGCTGGTCATGCTCGGCGTCATCGCCGGCAATATCCGGAGCATCGCCCTGCCGACGCTCGTGACCATCCTGATCCCTGAAGACCGGCGCGATAAGGCCAATGGCCTTGTCGGCATGGTCACCGGCATCGGCTTTCTCACCACATCGGTCATCAGCGGTTTTCTCGTAGCCTGGGGCGGCATGTATCTGGTGCTCGTACTGGCGCTCACCGCGACTGCCCTCGTCTTCCTGCACCTCACCTTCGTCAAGCTCAACGAGAAGCGGGCACCGGTCACGCCCGATCACCCTGGCGAACCGAGGCGCGTCGACCTCAAGGGCACGATCCGGGTGATTGCCGCCGTACCCGGCCTCTTCGCGCTGATCTTCTTTGCCACCTTCAACAATTTCCTCGGCGGCATCTTCATGGCGCTGCTCGACGCCTATGGCCTCTCGCTCGTCTCCGTCGAGGTCTGGGGCCTGTTGTTCGGCGTGCTTTCGACTGCCTTCATCGTCAGCGGCATCATCATTTCCAGAACAGGCCTCGGCAGGAATCCGCTGCGCACCCTGTTCAGCGTCAACATCATCACCTGGATAGTCTGCTGCGTCTTCACCCTCCAGTCATCGATCTGGCTGCTCGCGGCCGGCTGTTTCATCTGGATGCTGCTCGGCCCCTATGCGGAAGCGGCCGAACACACCACCCTGCAGAAGGTCGTGCCCATCGAGCGTCAGGGCCGCGTTTTCGGTTTCGCCCAGTCGGTGGAGCAGGCCGCCTCGCCGCTCACCGCTTTCCTCATCGGTCCGCTGACCCAGTTCATCTTCATCCCGTTCATGACCGATGGCGCCGGCGCCGACCTCATCGGCGGCTGGTTCGGCACCGGGCCCGAGCGCGGCATTGCCCTCGTCTTCACCCTTTCGGGCCTTGTCGGCCTTCTCGTCACCATCATCGCCTTCAATTCGAAATATTACCGCGAGCTCTCCGCGGTCTATCTCAACGCCCCCGACCCGCAGGAGGCTAGCAAAGACGCGCCGGAAATCCGTCCCGCCTGATACCTGCCAGCCGGTTATCGACCGAGGCACGCATCAGAAAAAATTCCCCGCGACCTTCCACGGACGGGATCGCCATTGAGCAAAATGAAAGTCGCGTTGGCATGCTACTCGCCGGCATGGCCCTCTGCCGCATCGGGCCATGCTGGGTCCTTGCCCACCGCACCGCCCGATATCTCGCTCGCCCTCTTTCCAAACCGGCCCCGCAACAGCAGGTACATCGCTGCACCGGCAAGGCAGTAAGCCATATAGCCGAACGCCTGCACATCGAGTTCGATACCAAGATCGATCAGCATCCCGGCAACGCCCGGTCCCAATGCGGAGGCGGCAACAAGCGCGGCAGTCGCGAGCGCGCGGATCGCGCCTATATGGGCGTTGCCATACATCTCCACCCACAACGCGCCCACGATCGGGTTCATCATGCCCTGCGTCAGTCCCAGGCTGATGAAGATCACCGGGATCGCCCAATGCGGCGAAAGCGTGCCGATGAGCAGCGCCGCCGCGCCGAGCGGCAGCAGCACCACCGGCATCAGCCGCCAGGCCCCGAACCGGTCGACCAGGAAACCCGCAAACACCGATGCCAGCGCCACCGTCCCCGAGAGGAACGGGAAGAAAGCGGTAAACACCGTGAGGTCCCAGCCCTTGAGCTCGGCCAGATGCGCCTGGTGGAAGATGAAGAGCGTGCCGATCGCCGGCGGCGCCATGATCCCCGGAATGATGGCGTAGAACAGCGGATCGCGCAGGACGGCGCCGCGCGTCCACTGCGTCCCCGTCGGCCGCACGTCGGCCGGCCCGTCGGGATTGATTGCCCCCGAAGCCTTCGCCCGTTTGCCGTCCGGTGGATCGCGCAGCAGGAACCAGATCAGCGGCACCATCACCAGCAGCAGCATGGCGGCCGTGCCGAGCCACACATTGCGCCAGCCAAAGGCGAGAATGGCGATGGTCACCGTGAAGGGCAGCACGGCCTCGCCGATGGTGAAACCGAGCGCGGCAAAGGAGAGCGCCCGTCCGCGGAACCGGTTGAACCAGCGCGCCATGGTCGTCATGGCGATATGGACAAGCATGCCCTGCCCGAAGAACCGCAGCGCCGCCAGCGCCACCACCAATATCGCCACATGCGTCAGCCCCGCCATGACGAGCGCCGTAGCTGCAAGCCCCAGCATTGAGCCCACCGCCAGCATCCGCGCCGGCAGCTTGTCCGCCAGTACGCCGGCGAACACCAGGCTGAAGGCGCTGGCCATCGTCGCAACCGTGTAGAGCCCGCCGAACTGTCCGTGACTGAGCCCGAACGCCTCGCGCAGCGAACTGTTGAATTGGGCGATGAACGTCGTCTGCCCCGGCATCGTCGCCAGCGTCATCGCCGCGCCGCCCACGATCCACTGGATCTGACGGCCGGTTAGCTCGGAAAGCGGCGGCGATTTGGTGTTGGGCATGAAAAGACCTTGTGCACAGCCGCATCGAGCCGCCCCACCGCTATCGGGTCCCCGTAGCCGAAGCAATAGCCGAAAATCTCTGCCACTTCTGCTGACACGCCCTGTCAGCAGGGGTGTGTTCCCTCTCCGTTCATGGGATGCTAAGGTCGCGTTACGGTTGCATGATGCAGCCACGTTCCCCATCTAATAGCCTCATCCCCAAGCACGAAGACGGTGACTATGGCCTCCGGCAAATCGGATTTTTCCATCGACGATTTTCTCGGCGAGATCGAGAAGGCCGAAGATGCGGCGCTGAACAAGCGCCTGCCCCAGGAGCGCCTGAAGAACAAGCGCGCCCTCGACAAGGCCGATCGCGCCCGCGCCGAAGCCGAAGCCAAGGCCGCCGAGAAGCCGAAGAGGGCCGCCAAGGCGAAGAAATCCGCTGCGACAGGCCAGCCCGTCCGGCGCGAGGACAAAAAGCCATCCCGGAGCGCAGCAACAGGGATGACCCTCAAGGCCCCCAAGTCGAAGGCCAACTCCGTCGACCGCGTCGATTTCTCGGGCCTCGGCGAAGCCCCGCAGGCCGGCTTTGGTCACGTGCCCTCACAACGCGCCCTCTCCGCCCGCGACATCTCGCGCGAGGCGGCCAAGAACCCGGAAGTCCTGTCGGACCTGCGCGGCGCCCTCGGCAAGGCGAAATCGAGGGTCACCGGCGGCGACGGCAAGACCATATCGGGCGCCCAGACCGTTGGCATCTCCGCCACCGTCAAGGCGCTTGAAGACATCATCCTCAATGGCCGCAAGGAGGTGGAAGGTTCCGCCCCCTGGGTGCCGCACCGCCCGCAGCGCCCCGCCAAGACCGAAGGCGGCCGCCCCTTCAAGCTGACCACCGACTATGAACCCCGCGGCGACCAGCCGACGGCCATCGCCGAGCTCGTCGAAGGCATTGAGAACGGCGAGACCGACCAGGTGCTGCTCGGCGTCACCGGCTCGGGCAAGACCTTCACCGTCGCCCAGACCATCCAGCGCACCCAGCGCCCTGCCCTCATCCTTGCGCCCAACAAGACGCTGGCCGCCCAGCTCTATGGCGAGTTCAAGTCGTTCTTCCCGGAGAACGCGGTCGAGTACTTCGTCTCCTACTACGACTACTACCAGCCCGAAGCCTACGTGCCGCGCACCGACACCTATATCGAGAAGGAATCCTCGATCAACGAGCAGATCGACCGCATGCGCCACTCGGCGACCCGCGCCCTCTTGGAGCGCGACGACGTCATCATCGTCGCCTCGGTCTCGTGCATTTACGGCATCGGCTCGGTCGAAGGCTACTCAGCCATGATCATCGACCTGTCCGCCGGCCAGAAGATCGACCAGCGCGAGCTCCTCGCCGAGCTCGTCGCCCTGCAATACAAGCGCAACGAGGCCGCCTTCACCCGCGGCACCTTCCGCGTGCGCGGCGACACCATCGAGATCTTCCCCGCCCACTACGACAGCGCCGCCTGGCGCGTCACGCTCTGGGGCGACACCATCGAGAAGATCGTCGAGTTCGATCCGCTGACCGGCAAGACCGTTGGCGAGCGCAAGTTCATCCGCGTCTACGCCAATTCCCACCACGTCACCCCGCGCCCGACCATCGTGCAGGCCATCCGCGAGATCAAGAAAGAGCTCGCCGCCCGCCTGCAGGAGCTCAACGGCGCCGGCCGCTTCCTCGAGGCCCAGCGCCTCGAGCAGCGCACCCTCTTCGATCTCGAGATGATGGAAGCCACGGGCTCGTGCGCCGGCATCGAGAACTATTCGCGTTATTTCTCCGGCCGCAAGCCCGGCGAGCCGCCCCCGACGCTCTTCGAATACCTGCCCGACAACGCCCTCGTCTTCGTCGACGAAAGCCACGTCACCATCGGCCAGCTCGGCGCCATGTATCGCGGGGACCTGCGCCGCAAGGCGACGCTCGCCGAATACGGCTTCCGCCTGCCCAGCTGCATGGACAACCGCCCGCTCCGCTTCGAGGAGTGGAACGCCATGCGCCCGCAATCGGTCTATGTCTCGGCCACCCCCGGCTCATGGGAAATGGAGCAGACCGGCGGCGTCTTCGCCGAGCAGGTCATCCGCCCCACCGGCCTCATCGATCCGGAAGTCGAGGTGCGCCCGGCCAAGTCCCAGGTCGACGACGTCGTCGACGAGATCCGCCAGGTCACCAAGTCCGGCTACCGCACCCTCGTCACCGTCCTCACCAAGAAGATGGCCGAGGACCTCACCGAATATCTGCACGAGCAGGGCATCCGCGTGCGCTACATGCACTCGGACATCGACACCATCGAGCGCATCGAGATCATCCGCGACCTGCGGCTGGGCGCCTTCGACGTTCTGGTCGGCATCAACCTCTTGCGCGAAGGCCTCGACATTCCCGAATGCGGGCTCGTCGCCATCCTCGATGCCGACAAGGAAGGGTTTTTGCGCAGCGAAACCTCCCTCATCCAGACCATCGGCCGCGCCGCCCGCAATGTCGACGGCCGCGTCATCCTCTATGCCGACAACACCACCGGCTCCATGGAACGCGCCCTCGCCGAAACCAACCGCCGCCGCGAAAAACAAATTGCCTACAATGAGGCTAACGGCATCACCCCCCAGTCGGTCCGCTCCAACATCAAGGACATCGTCGACAGCGTCTACGAACGCGACCACGTCACCGTCTCCATCGGCAAGGGCCGCGACGGCAAGGAAGACATCAAAGTCGGCGAAAACCTCGCCGCCGTCATCAAGGACCTCGAATCCCAAATGCGCGAAGCCGCCACCAACCTGGAATTCGAAAAGGCGGCACGGTTGAGGGACGAGGTCAAGCGGTTGCGGGAGATGGAACTGGATACGCTGGAAGGGGAGGTCTCCTGATCACCTCTCCCTTGGGGGAGAGGTCGGCGCGCAGCGCCGGTAGGAGGACCTTCCGTTCCAACAAGCAGCCTCTTTAGGTCGCCCGCCGATCACCCCAGACGCCCCCTTGCGGGGAAGGGATGGGAGGGGCGGTATCCCCGCCTATCCACAGCCTCTTATAGGCCCCATGGTCAGCCGCGGAGGCGAAGCCGAGCCTCAGCTAGTGCGCGCCAAGGCAAATTCCCCTGTCCAAGTGATTGAAAGCGGTGAACGCGGCCCTACGACGGGCTTCAGCGACCATTGTGCAATCATGCCTATGAGACCCGCGGAAACGAAATTCCAAATGTCCAGCCTTTCCGCTCTCGTCTACGGACGATACATATGCATACTACACAGCCATTTCCCTATATATATCAATAGAATACAGTTCACATAGGCGTATGTAAATTGTATATGCTGATCGACAGATCGAAATGGCCGCTTTTATGGGCATTCCACTCCGCTGAATTCTAGGTTTCTGTGGGCATTCCCCCTGCAACGATATGAGGCAACGCGTGGATAACTGCCCTACCCGTATTGACATGGACCTACCGTTGATACATTTCAACCAAACGGAACTTATGGAGAACAATCCATGACGGACAAATTATCGGAGCAGACTTACACTCTAAAACTGAACGGGCACGGCATTGCCGTCGACACGGCGATAGACAGCCTCAAGGCTCGTCACATCCTGAATCTCATTCTCTCGGATACAGGTGACCTGCAAGCACCCTCACGCACTCCTACAGCATCGAAAGGTTCGGAACGCGCGCTTTCGTTGCGCGAATATCTGGACCAGCGGGAGGCTACAAGCAAACCGAACCAAATAGTGGCCATTGCCAACTATCTTGTTGAGGTGGAAAAGCTCGACGACGTCGGCCGAGATGAAATCAAATCGCGGTTTGCTACGGCGCGCGAGCCATTGCCTGCTAACTTTCCTCGGGACTTTACTACAACGCTTCGGAACGGCTGGCTGGCGGAAGTGCACGGCAAACCCGACCGGTACTACGTAACACAGTCGGGAACACAGGCCTTGGCTTCCAATTTCAAAACTCCTCCACGACGGACGACTTCTAAACGACGCACATCTGCAAAAGATGAGTAATTGTGGAGAAAGCGAATGAGAGATGCTGTGGAGCGCAGCCTCCAGGGTAAGCTAGATGCAACTATCGTCAGCGATCTCTTGGATGCATACGAAAAGTTGGTGGCCGAAGCCCATTTAGCTGACCATGCATCAGCTCTAATGCACGCAGGACGCTTTGTAGAGCACTCGCTACGAGCGATAGAATTCATTCGAAGCGGGAAGGTGCCTACGGAAATAAAGTCCGTGTCCGCGGAGATTCGTAAATTTGAGAACGACGTTAGTTTAAACGATTCCCTTAGGTACCTGATTCCTAGAGCGGCTTACGGAATGATCTATGATATCAGGAGCAAGCGAAATGCCGTGCACGTCAACGAGATTGATCCGTCGAGCATAGATGCGGCGCTAGCGATAGCCACAGCCGGGTGGATTCTTTCTGAGTTTCTCCGCTTGTATCACAACGCTCCTGAAAAGGAGATCAAGCAGCTTCTGGCGACGTTGTCGCGCGGTCGCGTTCCGCTGATCGAAGTCATAGAAGACGAGGCCCTTGTCACCTCAAAGGTGCCAGTAAACGTGGAACTTTTGCTTCTTCTCACCCATGCAAGTCCGAAGGGTCTAACGAGAACGGACCTAGGTCGGCTTGCCAAGTGCAGTGCGTCATCCGTCACACGGGGATTACGATCGCTCACAGACGAACGCCTGGTACACCTATCGCGCGAGAACCGACATATTGCGACAGGTGCCGGAGAGGCATACTTGGCCGAGTGGCTATCGACGAATGTTTAGTGCACTGGCGTAACTATAACTTTCTATGAGGCTCCCACGATGATCCGCGTGAAAATACAAGCTGGCTCCATGAGCATTGAAGTTGAGGGTGAACCGGAGCCAGTAGAGCGCGTTCTTGAGCGGTATTGGCCAGACCCCGGTTTGTCCGTACCAGCCCCCCTTGGCGACCCTGGCATAGAAGCAAAGAGTACGACCGATGCAAAGGGAATGTCGCGGGTTAAGCGTAAGGCAACTGGAAATTCCAATGGAGAGCGGGTTCCATCACTCGACCCTCAACTGCTCTCTAACACAATTAAAGGAACATTCGCTATTTCCGAATATTAAGTTAAAAATATTGGATGTCCGCGCTGACTGGATCAACAAGTGTCGTTTAGTTGCTATGATCGCAGGCATGCCAATTACCTCTGGAGACGTTCAAAGGACCATGGCGGCGCTTCGGATCAAAACTGATCTATCCACACTGTCCAAAACACTCAGCAACAACTCATCTGATTTTCTAACTCACGGCAGCAATCCGGTAAAATATACGTTTACAGGGAACGCCGAAGAAGCGTTTCTGCGATGGCTGGCAGAATCTGTATGAAGACTACGCCCTCCCTCTGGGCTCTGCCCCTGAGCGCTTCTGCTTCTCGCAGTATGACTATCTCCGTTTCGCCGTCGGAGACCCTCCGGCACCCCGATCACATCACCCACCCCCCGCAACCACCCCACACCCCACCCGTTCTCCGATCATCCCAACATCGGAGGACCGACCATGTCCCACCACACGCACGACCACGACAAGGTCTGGGAGCTTGCCGACGACATCGGCATCTGCTTGTTCATTACCCATGATGGCGGGCGCCATCGGGCGCGGCCGATGGCCGTCTATGTGCGCCCGGACGAGCATGCGATCTGGTTCCTCCCCCTTCGCGCCGTCCCGTAGGGCAAATCGCTCCAGTGGAGCGATTTGAGGGAAGAAGGCCTTGAGGGCTATGCCCGAAAGGCCCAGAGAGCGCCAAGGCGCACCAGACGGAGCACGACCATGCCGTCACCCTCGCCTTCGCCGACAAGGGCAAGAACGAGTATCTGACGGTTTCCGGCCCGGCGAGCGTCAGCAATGACCGCGAAAAGATTCGCGATCTCTTCAACGCCGTCGCCAAGGCCTGGTGGACTCCGCAGCGTGCCCCGCAGGGGTAAAATCGCTCCAGTGGAGCGATTTTAGCGGAGGAGGCCATGAGAGCTACGCTCGAATGGCAGCCGCCGTCCATCCGCCTGATCAAGATCACCCCCGAGGAAACCGAATACTGGGAGGCACCCAACGGCCCCGTCGCCACCGTCAGGATGCTCGCCTCCGCCGCCACCGGCCACCGCCCCGACATGGGCGACAACGCCAAGGTGAACCTCTGAAGGCCGGTGGCTGTCACAAGGCCCCCTCACCCTACCCTCTCCCCCAAGGGAGAGGGGACGCGGTGGCGGGCACTGCGCGAAGCCGATGCACCGGATCACCTCTCCCTTTGGGGGAGAGGTCGGGGCGAAGCCCCGGGTGAGGGGGCCTCCCCAAGCGCCGCAGGCGCACCATCCCCTTGTGGGAGGGAAGCTGAGCAGGACTTAGCGTCAGCTAAGTCCGTCGCGAAGCAGGTGGGGGGTACGCCGAACCATCGGCTTTGAACGACACTCCGTTCACCCCCCTCCTGGCCTCCCCATCAAGGGGGAGGTGGCATCGGGGCTCTCTCGCCCCCCACCCCGGAACCACCACCCTTCAGCCCGCATTCATCCGCACTCTGCCACTATGCGCCAAAGCCCCGTGCCGGAGCCTTCAGATGAAACCCGCAATCGCCCTCGCCGCCCTTATCCTCGCCGTCACCCCTGCCCTCGCGCAGCAGCCGACAGCCCGCGTCAGCGGCGGCGATATTGCCGTGCGCACTGGCCCGGGCCATGGCTATCGCACCATCGGCCGCATTCCCGACGGCACGCAGGTCTCCCTCGACTATTGCACCCGCGATGATGGCGGAGCGTTCTCAGGCAACGGCTTTCCGGGTCGCGATCGCGGCCCGGTCAAATGGTGCTTCGTCACCGATACCGGCTGGGTCGATGCCACCTATCTCGTCGGCTCGGCCGCAAAACTGCGCGTCACGCCCTTCGAATTTCTCGTCAATCCCTTCGAGGATGACGAAGACGATTTCTGGAACTGATAGCCGCCCCCCGCGGCCATGGGTACGAACGCGACAAGCTGGCGTGACCCTACTCTCCATGCCGTCGCGGTGTTCAGAGCTGGATCCTGGCCTTGCGCCAGGATAACACGCAGTGATTGTAGCGCCATCTGTGCCCATGCCCCACTTGCAGACGCTCTGAACGACAGCCGCATCGGCGGCCCCATTCCTCACCACCCACCGCTCGTGATCCCGGCGAAGGCCGGGACCCATCCCGAGATACCTCCACAGCCGCAAGCTGGTGGTGCTGGCCACGCTTTCGTGCCCGCACGACACCCCCGGGAGCGCCGCGTCAGCGCCCGTCGATCCACCCGCTCAGCTCTCGCCGCACCACGTTTTCGAGCATGCCCATGCCGCCATCGCTATCGTTCAGGCACGCGATATAGGCGAACTTCTCGCCCCCGGCCGACAGGAACGTCTCGCGGCCGCCGATGGCGATTTCCTCCAGCGTTTCGATGCAGTCTGCCGAGAATGCCGGTGCCAGGATCGCGATTTTCCTGATGCCCTTGCCCGGCAGCGCCGCCAGCGTATCGGCCGTATAGGGCTGCAGCCACTCGGCCCGGCCGAACCGGCTCTGAAACGTCACCATCAGCCGGTCCGCGGGCCAGCCGAGCTTCTCGCGCACCAGCCGCGTCGTTTCCAGGCACTGATGATAATAGGGGTCCCCCTTCTCGCGATAGTCGACCGGCATGCCGTGATAGCTTGTCAGCACCACGTCCGGCTCGAAGTCCAACGCTGCGACCCCCTCGCTTATGCTCGCCGCCAGCGTCTCCACATAAACCGGGTCATTGTAATAAGGCGGCAATGTGCGCACCGCCGGCTGCCAGCGCATTTGCTTGAGCACATCGAACGCCTTGTCGTTCGCCGTTGCCGTCGTCGTCGCAGAATATTGCGGATAGAGCGGCGCCAGCAATATCCTGCGGCACCCGGCGGCCACCATTCGCTCCAGCACGCTCTGCGTCGAAGGATTGCCGTAGCGCATGGCATAGTCGACCATCACGCCATCGTCCGCGAACCGCTCGGCCAGTTTCTCGGCCTGCGCCCTGGTGATCACCCGTAACGGGCTCTCATCGCGCTCCTTGTCCCAGATCTGCGCATAGGCATGCCCGCTCTTTTGCGGCCTGAACGACAGGATCGCCAGGTTGAGGATTGGCCACCAGACCAGCCTGTTGGTCTCGATCACCCGCCGGTCGGAGAGGAATTCCCTCAGATATCGCCGCACGCTCCAGTAGTCGGTGGCGTCGGGCGTTCCCAGGTTGAGCAGCAGCACCCCGATCTTTTCGGCAGCAGAAGATGCGTTCGGGGCGCTGGACATGGTTGCTCTTTGGAAGATTTCTAAACGGCGGGCACATTACCCAACCGGCGCCGAACCGCAAGGCGGCTATGGGTCGCGGAACCTATAAACTTGCGGCAAGCAGCAATAGACCGAACGCCAGCACCAGCATCGCCCCGGCAAGTTCCACCCACCAGACCACCGTTCCCGTCACCGGGTTGTCGGCACCGCCGATGGCTACCGCCATACCTTTGACGCTAACCGCCAGCGTCGCCAACACCGCGACGGTAATCCCCGTTCCCAGCGCCATCAGAAACGTTGCCGCTATTCCCGCCGCCAACACCCCTTGCGAAAGCGCAAACACCAGCACGATGAGCGCCCCCGAACAGGGCCGCAATCCCACAGCGAAAACCACACCGAATTGCTCGCGCCAGGCTTTGCCGGCGGCCTGCGGCGTCACGATATGCCGGTGCTCATGATGATGATTTTCGTGGCCGTGCAGATGTTTATGCGCCTTCTCTTCCAGGTCCGCGCTGTGGCTGCGGCTATGGCCCCAGCCGAACACCTTTCGCCCCACTAGCCACACCCCCAACCCCACCACCAACCCGTAAGAAACCAAGCTAATCCAATAGGTTGCGTCTCCCATCGCCATGCTGGTCATACCGAGCAGCCCCGCCGCGAGCAGTACGAAGACAACCGCCACCAGCGCCTGCAGCATCGCCGAGACAAAGCTCAGCGCTATGCCCCGCCGCGCCTGTTCCTCGTTTGCCAGCACATAGGACGAGATCACCACCTTTCCATGCCCCGGCCCCGCCGCATGGAACACGCCATAGAGAAAACTCAGCCCGCCCAGCACCCAGAAGGCGTTGAAATCCGTGCGCAGCGCCCCCAGCGCCTCCGTCAACCCTGCATAAAACGCACGCTGCTCTGCCTGCAGCCAACCGAAGAACCCCGTCTGCGGCAAGGCGAGCCCGGGCTCCGGTGGGGGACCGCCAAACGGCGCCGGCCGCGCCCGCGCAACCTGCGTCACCGCCTCGAGCGCCGTCGCGGCTTCGCCACCGGGACAGGTCACCAGCACCATCCCCTGAGTACCGCGCATCGCTGCTGCAAGTTCCGCCGGAAGCTCCAGCACTTCGGGGCCAAGCGCATAAAGCTGCGCCTCGACATCGGGCGACATCGGCTGCGGCTCGCGCAGCTCGACCATGCAACCGTCCGGCGCATTCTCCAGGATCACGTCAGACGCATCCGCAACCGTGATGGCAACATAGTATTCGGGATCGTTGACGGCCAATTCCAGAGTGCCGTTCACCATCAGCGGCTCGGTCGGCATCAGGCTGTAGCGCAGTGTCGTGTGCTCGCCTTCATACGTCATCACCTGGTCGCCGGCCGCCTCAAAGGCAATATCGCGCTCGCCGAGAGCCGCATAGGTATAGAACTGATAGGCCGCAAGCCCCACCATGTTTTCGTCGGCCAATTCCTGCAGTTCGGCGCTGCTCACCACACCATCGGCATTGGTATCGAGCCCCTGAACACTCCAGGCGGAGAAATACGGGTCGAAAGCCCATTCGTGTTGGAGCCGCTCGATTGTGCCGGCATCGTCGAAAACAAGCTTGACGGTTGCATCGACGAATATGTGGGGGTGCGCCGCCGCGGGCACCACAGCCGCCAGGCTCAGCATCAGCCAGGCCGCCATTCCCGCAACGAGATATCGAACGTTCAGAATTGCCTCCGCCAACCCCTAGCTTACCGGATGCGTGCCAAACCAATCGACCAGATGATCGATCAGCGCCCGCACCTTTCCGGCAAGGTGCCGACGATGCGGATAAACCGCCTGCAGCGTCTGTCCAGTCGGCACGAAGTCGGTCAGCACCGGAATCAGTGCCCCGGCCGCTACCACCGGATCAGCGAGATAGGACGGCAATACGGCAAAGCCGAGACCTGCGACAGCGGCCGAGCGCGCCGCGAGCGGCGAGTTGACCCGAACCCTGCCGGCAACGGGAATGGAAAGCGTCTTTCCATTTTCGTTGAAGCGCCAGTTCGCCTGGCCCTGCAGATTGGTGTCTATGATACATGGAAGACTGCGCAGAGCCTCGGGATGCTGAGGCTGTCCATGGACTTCGAGCAAGGCCGGCGCAGCACCGACCACCAGGTGCATGTCCGCAATCTTGCGCGCTATCAGCGAGGAATCGGCCATGGTCGAGATGCGCAGCGCCACGTCGATCCCCTCATCGACGAGGTCGACATAGCGGTCCTCCAGCCGCAGATCGAGACTGACCTTCGGATATTTCTGCAGAAAAGCGAAAATCGCGGGCGCCAGCGTGTTCTCACCGAAATTACGCGGGGCCGACACGCGCAGTAACCCGCGTGGCTCGCTCGTCTGTTCGGAAATCGTGGCATCGAGATCGTCGAGTTGCGCCAGGAGCGCGCTCGCCTCTCGGTAATAGGCCTCTCCCGCCTCCGTCAGGCTCAACTTGCGCGTAGTGCGGTTCATCAGCCGCACGCCCAGATAATCTTCCAGATCGGTTACATATTTGCTCAGCAACGCCTTGGAGCGTCCATGCGAGCGAGCTGCGGCAGAAAACCCGCCCGCGTCGAACACCTGCACGAAAGCGCGGATGCGCGCGAGATCCTGGGTCATGGGCACTTCCTGGCCAACGCTCCTGCAGGGCTGAACCAACTGCAACTAGGCCATCGACGGCCGGTGAACAATGACGTGCCATGGTCCGTCCACGATTAACGATACGATACAACGGACAATCGACGCGCACAGGGAGTTCGGCCTATTTTCCCGCTTATGTCCAGACCTTCATCACGTTCGGCGCTCTACCGGCTGATCGAAGCGGGCCAGCTTGCCCATAAGGCGCTGCTGGTGCCGGTTCGCGAGCGTGGCCTGGAGCCAGGAGACGATGCGGTGCTTTTCGCCCTCGGTTCGCACGGCACCAGCGAGGCGGATCTTGCCGGCGAGCTGGGCCTGACCGACGAGCAATTGCAGGCGCGCATTACCCGCCTGCTCGAGCGCGACATCTTGCGCCGGCAGGCCATCGGACCCGAGCTGGTTGCCGGATTGGCACTCACCGAGCGCGGTACACGCATCCGCGATGCGCTCGCCGAGCACTGGGCCGAGCTGGAGGAGGCACTTCTCGGCGATCTCAAGAAAAAGAAGCGCCAGCAACTCGCCGATACGCTGCAGCGCTTCATCGATCTTCTCAGGCTTTAGGAAAGGCAAGGCATCGCCAATCTGAAGACATCATTCAGATCAGGTTCAGGCGGGGCGGATTAGCTTCTTATCAAGGGCCTTAATTGGTCCACAACGATTTTGAGGAGTTAAGCCATGGCCATTCGCAAGAAGATCGTAGCCGGAACGTTGGCCGCTCTGGCACTTGCCGCCACGACGGCGGGCGCGTTCGCGGCCCCGGCCTATGCTACCGCCCATGTCAATGTCCGCTCGGGTCCGGGCACCCAGTTCCGTGTGGTCGATGTTCTCTCGCGCGGTGAGCGCGTCGATATCGAATATTGCCGCGGCAGCTGGTGCTTTGTCGAGAAGTCCGGTCCCGACGGGTGGGTATCTGCCAACTACCTGAACCGCGGTCGTCCGGATCGCCCGCATTGGGATCGCCCGGATCGGCCAGACCGCCCTGATTGGGACCGTCCGGGTTGGGATCGACCGCATTGGGGCGACCGTCCGGACTGGGATCGTCCGCGCCCGCCGCGTCCTCCCATGTGGAACCCGCGTCCTCCGCGTCCGCCGTTTTACCCGGGCCGTCCGGACAACGGCTTCTGCTTCAGCGGTCCGAACGGATATGTCTGCATAGACGACTAAACCCGTCACCCTCCTTATGTGCGCCGTCCTTCGGGCGGCGCACATCTACTTGTGATCAGCCCCTTCTTGGCTTGCCGGCCCGCGGTTTCTATCTTCGAGAGCCATCCCAAGGTTGCCCGTGCTGACACATCCCTCCGCCACGCTAGACTCGCTCCTGCACGAAATCCGCTCGTGCGCGCACTGCACCGATCTGCCGCTCGGCCCGCGACCGGTGGTGCGCGCCAGCGCCACGGCGCGCGTCCTCATCATCGGTCAGGCGCCGGGCACCCGCGTCCATGAGACCGGCATTCCCTGGAACGACCGCAGCGGCGATCGCCTGCGCAACTGGCTCGACGTGGACCGTGACACATTCTACGACGAAGACCGGATTGCCATCGTGCCAATGGGTTTTTGCTACCCCGGTGTCGACAAGAATGGCGGCGATAACCCGCCGCGTCGCGCCTGCGCCCCCTTGTGGCACCCCGCGCTCATGACGGCGATGCCGAAGCTGCGCCTGACGTTGCTCGTGGGCATGTATGCGCAAAACCGGTATCTGGCAGAGGTTCGCCGCAAGACCGTGACGGAAACCGTGGCTAATTACGCCGAGTATGGCCCGCGCTACTTCCCCCTGCCGCATCCGAGTTGGCGCACCACCGGATGGCAGAAGCGCAATCCCTGGTTCGAGGCTGATGTGCTGCCGAACCTGCGCGCTGCCTTCCACCAGGCCCTGGCGACCTGACCGGGCGCGGCTAAACAAAACCCCGGGCCACTCCGGTCCGGGGTTTCCGATCGCTGATCGAAATCTTCAGGCCTTGGCCATTGAGGACTTGATTGCGCCGGCAATGACGGTCAACAGTCCGCCGCCGATGAGGCCGGCGACACCCTGTCCGGCAAGTGCTCCGGCATCCATGCCAGTTGCTCCCGCTCCGACTATCCCGGCAAGACCCGGAATGAGTGCTGTCAGCCAGGTGCCGGCAACACCGCCGATCGCTCCAGCAATGCTGTTGCCGGTTGTGCCCAGGCTGAACTGCTTTACGGCTTGCCCGATAATGTTGCCGCCGACACCGCCGGCAATCAACTGGACGATAAGTGCGACGATGATTTCCATGTGCTTACCCCTCAAGCTTTCCCTCGAAGCGTCATGCTTCTGTTCGCAGTTTGGATAATACTGCCGACCTCGCGCGGACAAAAGGACAGTCGAACTGACCATAAATTTTGCAAATGTACCGGTTTTCTTGGGCCTACATTCAAGTGCAGCCATATGGACGACGGAAGTTTTTAGACGACTGCATGAAACATCACCTTGGCGCCCCAGGTGATTCGCTCGCACAGCTGCTAGCCGATGTGATCGCTCCGGTATTTGCCGAACCCGGCGCCAGGACTTAGCCTGCGCCCAGTTGCCAACTGCGATTCCACGCTACACATGTCCGATTCCAACCGCGATACAGCCCTTCCCAAAGGCGCAGCCCTCGTTACCGGGGCTGCCGATCGCGTGGGTGCGGCCATTGCCGAGCGCCTGGCTGTCGAGGGTTACCCGGTCATCATCCATTATCGCAGTTCCGCCGAAGCAGCCGCTGCCGTTTGCGAGCGCATCCTCGAGGCGGGCGGTCGAGCCGCGCAGGTTCAGGCCGATCTCGAACGTCGCAGCGATCGTGCCGGGCTGATCCGCACGGCCGCCAAGGCATTCGGTCCAATCGCCGTGCTCGTCAACAACGCCTCGCTCTACGAGCCCGACGCCGCATGCGATGTCGACGAGAAGCTGTGGGACAGCCACTTCGCCCTTCATGCCGAAGCACCGGTATTCCTCACCCGCGACTTCGCAGCCCAGCTTCCGCCGGAAATGGCGGGCAACATCATCAACATCATCGATGAGCGCGTCCTGCGCCCCTCGCCGGCCTACCTATCCTATTCGCTCTCCAAATCCGTGCTCTGGACTGCAACCCAGACCCTCGCCCAGTCGCTCGCGCCCCAAATTCGCGTCAATGCCATTGGCCCAGGCCCGGTTTTGCCCCATATGAAGCAGACACAGGACCAGTTTGAAGCCGCGGTACGCAACCTGCCGCTCAAGCGCCACGCCGATCCCAAGGCCATTGCCGATGGGGTCATGTTCCTGCTCTCGGCCTATGCCATGACGGGACAAATGCTGGCGCTCGATGGTGGGCGGCACCTTGAATATCCCGCGCGCCGCGGCCCCACCCCACGCCAATGACCGACGAAACTGCACAATCCTCAGCGCCCCAGGCCGCAAATCTCGCGACCGGGCACGAAATTATCCGCAAGTTTGCGCGAACCCTGCCATCGGCGCCGGGCGTCTACCGGATGCTCGATGCCAACGGCGAGGTGATCTATGTCGGCAAGGCCCGCAGCCTCAAGGCTCGGGTCACCAACTACACGCGCCCCGAAGGTCAGCCGGTACGCATACAGCGCATGATCGCGGCGACTCACACCATGGAGTTCGTGCGCACCGAAACCGAAAGCGAGGCGCTCCTTCTCGAGGCCAATCTCGTCAAGCGGTTGAAGCCTCGCTTCAACGTGCTGCTACGTGACGACAAGAGTTTCCCCTATATCCTCATAGCCACCGACCACGAAGCACCGGTGATCATGAAGCATCGCGGCACCCGTCGCCGCAAGGGCCACTACTTCGGCCCCTTCGCCTCCGTTACCGCTGTCAACCGCACCATCACCTCGCTGCAAAAGGCGTTTCTGCTGCGCAACTGCTCGGACAGCTTCTATGCCGCGCGCACCCGGCCCTGCCTGCAATACCAGATCAAGCGCTGTGCCGGTCCGTGCACGCGCGAAATCGCGCTCGACGATTATGCCACCCTCGTCGAGGACGCACGCCAGTTCCTTTCCGGAAAATCCCAGTCGGTACGCGACCATTTGCAGACTGAGATGAACGAAGCAGCGCAGGCGCTCGACTTCGAGCGTGCCGCTCTCCTGCGCGACCGCCTCTCGGCGTTGGCCATGATCCAGAGCCAGGGCGATGCCGTCTCACGCACGGTCGAGGAAGCAGACATCTTCGCCATCCACCACGAAGGTGGTCAGTTCTGCGTGCAGGTCTTCTTCTTCCGCGCTTACCAGAACTGGGGAAATCACGCCTTCCGGCCGCGCGCCGATGCATCGCTCTCCGGTGCCGAAGTGCTCGAAGCCTTCATCAGCCAGTTTTACGAGAGCCGCACGCCGCCGCGCCTGGTCCTCGTCAGCCATGCCCTATCCGAGAACACGCTGATGGAAGAAGCACTGACCAGCCGGGCCGGGCGGCGCGTCTATATCGAGGCACCCCGGCGCGGCGAGAAGCGTGACCTCGTCCAGCATGCGTTGAACAATGCCCGCGAAGCACTCGGGCGGCAGCTTGCCGAAGGCGCTTCGCAGCGCACCTTGCTCGAAGGTGTTGCCGATCGCTTTGGCCTGGAAGAGACGCCCCGTCGTATCGAGGTCTACGACAACTCCCACATTTCCGGCACCAACGCCGTGGGCGCCATGATCGTCGCCGGGGAGGAAGGGCTTTCAAAGAAGCACTATCGCACCTTCAACATCAAATCGCAGGAGATCGCCCCCGGCGACGACTTCGGCATGATGCGCGAGGTATTGACCCGCCGTTTCGCGCGCCTGGCGGCCGAAAGCCCCGAGGACGGCGGAGACGAGGCAACCGGCATGCCCGACTGGCCCGACGTCGTCTTCATCGACGGCGGCGCCGGCCAGCTCAATGCCGTCCGTGAGGTCATCGCGCAGTTGAACCTGCCGCGCGACGTGGCCTTCATCGGCATCGCCAAGGGCGAGGAGCGTGACGCCGGGCGCGAGAAGTTCCATATGGAAGGACGCGAGCCCTTCATGCTGCCGCATCGCGATCCCGTGCTCTACTACGTGCAACGCCTGCGCGATGAAGCCCATCGCTTCGCCATCGGCACGCACCGCGCCCGCCGCAAAAAGGATATCGTCAAGAACCCGCTCGACGAAATCGAAGGCGTCGGGCCGACACGCAAGCGCGCCCTGCTCAACCATTTCGGCTCGGCCAAGGCGGTCTCACGCGCCTCGCTCGACGATCTTGCAGCCGTGCCCGGCATCTCGCGCCAAATGGCGCAGACCGTCTATGACCATTTCAACCGCAGCAGTTGATGGCGGCTAATTGGCCGCCGCCATCACCAGTACCGGCTCGTCACGGTAGTATTCCGGAAACACGTCTTTCAGGTTGGCGAGCTTTGGCATGTCGAACCGCACGATATAGGGGTAGTTGGGATTCCGCTCGAGGAAATCCTGATGATACTCTTCGGCGGGATAGAACGCTTCGAACGGTTCGAGCGTCGTGACGATCGGTTCGGGATAGACGCCGGTCGCATCGAGCTGGGCGATATAAGCTTCCGCCACGGCCTGCTGTTCTTCGCTCATTGGGAAGATCGCCGAGCGATATTGTGGCCCGTGGTCCGGCCCTTGATAGTTCAACTGCGTCGGGTCGTGCACCACCGAGAACAGGATATGCAGCAACTCGCCATAGGTGACGACCGACGGATCATAGGTGATCTCGACGGACTCGGCGTGCCCCGTCCGTCCGGTGCCGACCACTTCATAGACGGCCGTATCGGCCGTGCCGCCCGAATATCCGGATACGGCTGAAATCACCCCATCCACATGCTGATAGACGGCCTGTACGCCCCAAAAGCACCCGGCCGCAAACACCGCCTTGGCGGTACCGCTCTCACCGGTCACATCGACCTGCGGGGCCGGCACGATGAATGGCTCTTCTTCGGCCATTGCCGGTAGCGACAGGCCGATACAGACGCCAATGGCAGCGCACACCGCCAGCAGCCGCGCGGTCAATCCTGAACCTTGAACGTTCTCGAACATTGCCGGGCTCCTCCTTTTTCTGTTCTCAATGATACTACGCCGGGCCGGGACCGATTGTTACATCTATGGCGCAATCGTGAAAACGCGACATGAGTCGGTAATTGCCGCGTGACAACGGGCCAGAGCTGGGTTATTTCAGCATCCATGATCAAGTCTGCCGCCACCTTTTCGTTTTGGTACTTTAGCTATCCGCTCGCGGCGGAGGCTTAGGTGCGCTTGATCTGATCCCAAAGAGAAGACCAAAACCCGAAAGCAGCCGCCCGACCTTCGAGGCGGCTTTTTTGTTGGCCGCCCCCGGGCAAAAACAAGGAGCGTTTCCAGAAAAAGTGGTAACCGGTTTTCCGGTTCGGAAACGCGGCAAGAAACGGAGCCGACACATGCTGAAATCCACCGATGACCTGCGCATCAGCGCCATCAGGGAACTCGTCACCCCCATCGAGGTCATGCGCGAATTCCCGCGTACCGATGCTGCCACCCGCACGGTACTGGCCGCCCGGCACGCTTTCAGCGCCATCCGCCACGATCAGGACGACCGCCTCGCCGTCGTCGTCGGCCCCTGCTCCATTCATGATCCAGCCGCGGCTCTCGACTACGCCAAGCGCCTTGTGGCGCTGCGCGACACGCTGGGCGACCGGCTCGAGATCATCATGCGCGTCTATTTCGAAAAGCCCCGCACCACCGTCGGCTGGAAGGGACTGATCAATGACCCCAATCTCGACGGCTCCTTCGAGATCGACAATGGTTTGCGCATCGCCCGCAATCTCCTGCTCGAGATCAACAATCTCGGCCTGCCGGCGGGCTGCGAATTTCTCGACATGACGACGCCGCAATACATCGCTGATCTTGTGAGCTGGGCCGCCATCGGCGCCCGCACCACCGAGAGCCAGATCCACCGCGAGCTCGCGTCCGGCCTCTCCTGCCCCGTCGGCTTCAAGAACGGCACCGATGGCAATGTCCGCATTGCTTTCGACGCGATCCAGTCGGCCAGCCAGCCGCACCATTTCATGGCCGTCACCAAGTCCGGCCATTCGGCCATCGCCACGACGACCGGCAACAGCGATTGCCACATCATCCTGCGCGGCGGCAAAGCCACCAATTATGATGCAAACAGCGTCGAGGCAGCGTGTGCTGAAGCGATAAAATGCGGCGAGGACCCGGTGGTGATGATCGATGCCAGTCACGCCAACAGCTCCAAGAAACCGGAGAACCAACCCGCAGTCATAGGTGACGTCGCCGATCAGGTTGCTGCCGGTGACAAACGCATCATCGGGGTGATGATCGAGTCCAACCTCGTTGCCGGCCGCCAGGACCTCGTCGCCGGCCAGCCGCTCACCTACGGCCAGTCCATCACTGATGGCTGCATCGACTGGGATACCACGGTGCCAGTGCTGGAGCGCCTGGCCGAAGCTGTTACCGCGCGCAGGAAGGCCACGAACCAGCAGGTGGCATAATGCTTCGGCGAGGGAGCGCCTCCGGGTGCTCCCCCTGTCTCGAATGTGATCGGAAACCCCCGCACAACCCCGGTTTGTTAAGACCTTGTTAACAATCCGGGGCGGATCATCCACAAGAGAATCCAGTGGCTTGCTGGCTCACCGGTCCCGTGAATCGGCGCGGGCGTGTAGGGTCGAAAAGTCAGGACGATTCGTAGGCTCTTGGCGTAACAGATCGGCTTTTTTGCCAGAAAGTTGCGACATCAGTGCGTGCGGCAAGTTCATCAGTATCCTTGCGTAAGCCGCCGGATCGCAGCGCATCCGGCAGTCCCCACACACGAGTTGCCAAGGCGGGACCCGTTAATGTCACTTCTCCAGATCGAACCGGACCGGACAGTCCACCCCGTGGACATCATCGAGCATATCGCCTCCATTAACGACTGGACTTTCGAGCGGCAGGATGCCGACGAAATCTCCATTTCCGTTCGTGGCGGCTGGAGCGACTATCACGTTTCTTTCAACTGGATGGAGGACCTTGAGTCCCTGCATATTGCCTGTGCCTTCGACCTCAAGGTTCCCGATGGGCGCCGCAACGAGGTCAAGCAGTTGATCGCTTTGATCAACGAGCAGCTCTGGATCGGCCATTTCGACATCTGGAACAAGGAAGGCGTTGTGCTCTTCCGCAATTCGCACCTGTTGACCGGCGGGGCCGAAGTCACCCCCCAGCAATGCGAGGCCCTGCTACGCTCGGCCACCGACAGCTGCGACCTCTATTATCAGGCGTTCCAGTTCGTCGTCTGGGCCGGCAAGTCCGCAGCTGACGCCCTCAGCCATGTCATGTTCGAAACCGTGGGCGAAGCGTGAGCGACCAATCTCTCGCCGATACCGGCCCCGTCCTTCTCGTTGGGGCCGGCAAGATGGGCATCGCCATGGCTCGCGGCTGGATCGCCGCGGGTCTC
>Ga0180220_1000422_pt1 | contig 48783 bp, 41 predicted proteins | sample eDN5th37CBELigBY_FD_151335 | JGI IMG/M metagenome (GOLD analysis project Ga0180220, IMG submission 151335) | Enriched backyard soil microbial communities from Emeryville, California, USA - eDNA 5th pass 37_C BE-Lig BY (version 2) (version 2) | ecosystem: Environmental > Terrestrial > Soil >...
CCACCGATCGCGGCCGCGACCTCGGCCTGGGTCCGGGCGACGTCCTCACCGGCGGTGAGGCCATCCGGCATCACCTCCTGTCCCGGCAGCAGCGCACGCAGATCGTCCTCCGTGGGACCGGAGTCACGGCTGTCCTCTTCCCCATCCTCGCCGTCACCACAACAGGCTTGATCTTCGGAGGGCGCCGTGCCGCTGACGGCCTCGGCCACGATCGTCTGCTGGGCGGCGAGGGTGGCCTCGCTGATCGCCACCTCGGTCTGAGCGGCAGCGAGCTCGTCACTTACCTCCATGTGCTCTTGGGTTGCGGCAAAAAGAACATCAAACGCAACAGCGTCGGAACGCAAATCCAAGATGGGCAATGCCACCGCTTTCGTCTCGAGTCCAGGAAGATCAATCATAGCCCTGCTGGTCGCCGACTCGCGCTTCGTCAGCTGCTCCACAAGATCCGGGCAGCTGGCAGCGAGTGCGCGCTGAGCAGCTTGGTTCTCCAGGTGAAGCTCAGACAACTCCGCGACGAATAGTTGGGCGCCACCTGGGCCGTCCGACACCATGGCACGAAACATCGCTGGGTAGATCAGCCACAGCTCTAGGGCAGAATTGTGAAGATCGTCCACGATCGACGGGATCGTCTCTTGGGGAACCGTCAATAGCGTATCACCTGGTACAGAGACCCACTGGAGGAAGAGCTCCGATTCGGCAGGTGACAGCACAAGGATGCCGAGATCGCTTCGACTCATCTTTTGAAGCGCCGATTCCAAGAGGCTGCCTGACGCGTCGTCACTCGCTAGCGGCAGGTACGCTTCATGCAAGCGCTTGTCGACATCGGCGAAATACTGCTCAACCTCACGACACTGCTGCTGACTTGCCGCCGTCGTCGACTCGTCTACAAGAGACACCAACCGCATGGCAGAGACGAGCACGATGACGAAGATGAAGATACCCAGCCCGATTCGTCGTCCCTTCATGCCTCATCTCCTCAATCAGCCTGGGACCTGGAGCACCCGCCCCATTACACCGCCATCGAGAGTCGTCCCGACCTGATCAGATTGGTGATCGCTTCCTCCTTGGAGATTACCCGATCCGGTCGCAGTGTGTTGAAAGACGCAGGTCTGGGGCCTCCTGCGCTCAGTGAACTGGCACCTCGACACAACTGAGCAGAATGGTCGGTCGTCGTCGAGCTCAACTCTTGCCGTTGTGCACTGTCTCTAGACTTGCCTCGCTGACCATCGCGCGTATCCGAACTTGGGTTGGCCGCCCGCAGCAAGATCGAAGACCCGAAAGCAAGATCTCTTTTCCGTCCGGGGTAGCCCAGTCTCGTGTTGCAGGTTGCTATCCCGCATGCAACCTCACTCGGTACGCTGGTGAAGCTCTGGCATCGTGTGCTCATCCCAACGTCACGCTGCTTCCGCGAACTCGTCACACTCGTTGCAAAATGCGTCTACCTGACTTCCTGGTCGGTCCCAGGGTCTGTACAGATCTTGTCCCAGACTACGCGAGGCACGAGAGGCTCTCCTTGCGCACGCCCCTATCGTGTCGATAGGTGGAGACCTTTCGCTCGATTACCCCTCGCTTGCATAGAGTTCGAAGTCGTTTGCACACCGCTCGACGGGAAACGCCAAACGCTGCCACGGCGATGCCTGCCGGAAAGCGTCGCCAGCCGTCATTCCGGGTGTAGCCTTCCGACGCAGCCACTGTCGAGAAACGACAAATGGTTTGCTCCAGCATGTTCGTGCGATCGAGCTTCCGGAGCTTGGAGATGGGAATGTTCCCATCAAATACAGTCCCCATCAGTGGTTCCACGAACTGCTCCAGGAAGGCCTCTACGTTCTCCGTGTCTCGACGTGCTCGCTCCTCCAAGGCAGCATGAACCACGGATGCTAGGTAGCTGGTAGGTTCATGTCGCTCGTGCGCCTTCTGCGAGAGCTGATACACCAGCGTTGCCAAGACGTGCACACGGCGAGGGTGATCTCGCAGAAAGTGAGAAGCCGCGAGCGCGATTCTGAGATCTGACCCTGAACGACTCGTCTCCTGTCAGCCGGGACGGCCATGGCTCGATCGTGGAGAGTCTTGACCGGTTCGTGCCGATACCCACTGACCATTGAAGCAGAACTACAGTGCTTACGGCGGGCGTATTGCACACCACACTACCGTCAGAGGTACCAAGCCTAGGCAGTGATAACAGCGCGAAACCCTACATCCAATCAATGCTCTCTGGGATACAGATCTGGAGGTGATGGCGGACCAGTTGAGTCAAAAGGCGAAGTCTGGTGGGGGCCGAGACGTTGATGGAGAAACACCCGGATGGGGAGCAAGGGGTTGTTTGGCGCCTGCTGACGGGAGTTGGTCAGCACCAGGGGCATAGGAGGCCCGTCTCAGGACTCTCCCCATCTTTAGTCCATACCTATTCTTCCATCGATCACCCCAAGCAGAACTTCGCGTGCTCGAATCGGGTCGTCAAGGCGCTTTCAACGGTGCGCCTTGACGACCCAAGAGGTGATTTGAGCCAAGCAGCCACAGGGACGGATTCTTCGCGCCAGTCAGCGTTGCTGGCTCACCCAGCTACGGGACACGGTCATCGCCACCCTCGATTGGCTCCTCCCCGATAACCAGCGCCGTTTTGAATAGTCGGCGAAATGCAGGGATGGGCGGAAGGTCGAACGACTCCCCGTCAACCAGTCGTTCACCGTGCTCAGGATATGACGCTGTCGCTCCGTCACTCTCAACCACGACTTCGAAGGTATAGGTTCCCTCCTGGCCGTGCGTTTCGTCGAAGAGGGCACTGTACAGCCCGTCTCTTGGCACGGCATCGCCAAATGTGGGGTCACCGGAGTCATCGAATCGAAGCGGGACGATCCCGCCATCTGGCAGGCGCGCAATCCCCCTGACCAGCAGATCGGTAATGGGCTGTTCGAAGTAGACCTGCAAGAAGACAGGAACCACGTCGCCAGGCTGGTAGGTTCGGCGTGGAACGCAGAGTGTGCCGTCAATGCTTGGATTCTCGCTGAACACCATAAGTTGCGCGTCAGGAGCACCTCCCCGTTCCCGCCGTATCGAGACAAGCCACTCACCGTCCTGCGGGCTGTCCACCTGGAACGCCATGTAGGGCCGCTGAAAGTCCAGTATCTGGCGCACGTTTGCCGGGAAGGAGTTCACCGCGATTGTGTCACCGTCCGGTGAGGTGAGTTCCAGTAACAAGAGTCCATTGGCGTCCCTCCATGTTACGAGGAAGGTCGCTGACACACTCCCTGGTTCTATATACACCGGTACCTGGGTAACCTCATCGATCGACTCAGGTTGTGTGGTCACAACACCACCGTTGTCGCGGGCGATTCCAGATATTTCCATCAGCGCCGTTCGTATCCGGAACTGCTGATCCGACACGGACAGCGAGGGGTCGATACGATAGAACGTTCCTCCTGTCGTAGAGGCGATTCCCTGGAGCAGGGCCGTGTCTACCGACGGACCAATCCCAATTGTGTAAACTCGAACTTCGTTCGCCACCAAGTCTGGCACGACGGTCGAGGGATCCTCTCCACTGTTGTGGAGTCCGTCAGTAAGGAGCACGATAACCTGGGTGGCCGCTCGGTCACCGGCACCCAGGATCTGATTGAGCGCCTCCCGCAGCCCGCCGCCAATGGAGGTTTGTCCTCCAGCCGACAGGCCCGCGATCGCTCCCTGAGCCGCCGTACGATCACCTTGCCCCGTGATGGTCGTCAAGGCAAAGTCTGTGGTCGCTGAGTCGGCGTATGACACAACCGCCAGCCGATCATTGACTCTCGCATTGTCTGCCCACCAATCAGCGCCAAACTGTGCTTCAGTCAGTTTGTCACCCAACATGCTTCCCGACCGGTCAAGCACGACAACAAACCGTTGTTCGGGAACGAGAATCACCCAGTTGATCGCGGTGGCTCCGGATGGTGCTGGGGCTGTAGGCGTTTCTGCAGGAGCAGACAACTCGGGAAAACTGCTCACCATGGTTTCCCAGCAGCTCACGCCATGGTTCTGATCCTGGAATGTGTCTCCATCGGGGTCGTGGTTCCCAGAGACGCAGAACTCACTTACACGCCCGACGACGAGCGCCCCTCCAGTTGCATCGTAGCCAAAGCGATCCCCGTCGGCCCAGCTTGACTCCATGATGCAGGCATCGCTGGTGGTCCCACCGATACAGTTGGCCGCACCCGCGGACCCAGTGTATTCGTCGTATACGCCGTAGGCATAGTGGCCGAACTCGTGAATGATGACAAAAGGCTTGAAGCGCTCGTCTCCAAACAGCGTCATGTGGCCAGTCTCGGCGCCGAGTGCAGAAACGTTTGAACTCGACCGTCCATCCTCATCCAACAACCATGCGTCTGCGTTGCGCCCTCCACTCGCGTTATTGCAGACGTAGATCGTGCCGAACTGGTGCTGACCGTCTGTAGCATCGAAGAGAAGTCTCGACGCGCGGTCAAAGGACGCTTGCCACTCATTCAACCGCGCATTTGTCGCATTGTGGCGAAGCGAAACGATCAGGTTGAAACGATCTCCATCGAGTCTGCCCATGCCCATGACAAATCTCCTTCTGCGTGTGGTGAAGGACATCAGATAGGTTGGACCTGGGACCCTTGTCGGAAATCTCCGATCGCTACGTGGACGCTGATGCAGCACTTTGCCAGCGTTCTGCCATCCAGCTTGCGGTACCCCCCACAAGCAGCAAGGTGTCCAGCCTCCTGCTCACCTCCTCCGATTCATCCATCTCATTCCTTGGAATAGGCACCCATATACCAGGAGAGGAAACGGCCTGCTTCAGCGACAGTGGAAGCGCGTCGCCGCCTGACTGAACATCCCGTACGGGCAGCATCCCTCGGCGCAGTACGCGTCGTGCCCGGTTTGGGTCGACCGTGTCGACACGCCAATAACCCGGCGCGGGTTCGCTGTCCTGCACCGGCGCGTCAGGGGTCTGCACGACATCCCGCAGTGAAGCGCATACCAGGGGCACGTCATCCGGCGGCCGAGACACGACCCGGTGGTATCGGCTGCCATGTCTGCAGGCCACCACGAGTATGTCCCCCTCCACCGGGGTGTCAGGTTGAGGGTAGAGGCTATTGAGAGAAAAGAATCCCCCGTCGGCAACCAGACGAACGACGAGCTGTCGTCGCTCGTCGGAAAATCGACTCAGTTGTCGACCCAAGACTACGCGATCCCGTCGACGATACAGCAATCGCTGCCATGTACCGGCAGAATCGAGGTATGTCCAGGTCGCGTCACCGCTTACGGATGACACTTCCTCGATCCAGACAAAGTCCTGCGGGGTCCACATGGGCAACGCCTTTCTCAAATGCTGCTGAGCGCAACATCCGCTGACGACCACACTGAGGCGTACGCCAGGTAGGCAACCACAGACTCTGAGGACCCAAGGGTCAAGATTGCGCCGACGCCAATTACCATAAACCCGTTCAGATTTTATGTGTTGAGATTGGAAATGTGAAAGGGGTGTCCGGAAAGCTCTTGGCCTGATGGGGCTGTTGAGCTTCTCTGTACATCAGGTGGATTTTGATCGTGCAGTGAATCGCGGAGCCGCCATCACTTTGAGCCGGGATGGTAGCCCGGCGATTTGCTCACGACCGCCGGGTGCAGCTAGACCTGTCGTCGACGGACGGTCAACGGAATCCCGCCACCCCACCCGAAAAAGGGCGCCTCCTTGCAGGCGCGACCGTCTATGCTGCGCTCCGGATACGCTCAAGGTGGAACTCCTCGACCTGCAAGGTGCGATGAGCATCGTTAGAGGCGTGTCGGATCTGCTAGCCGATTTGCCGTGGACGAGCTCACAGTGAGGCCTTGGCTCTGAAGACGTGAAACCATCGGGTCAGGTCACTCCGTATTCGGCCATTCACATGTCGAGCCCGACTCGTCCGCCTCACATGGAGTGTTGTGGCGAACGGGTGGAGACGGATACAACAAGCGCTCCTTGAGCGAAGTTCGCTGCAGAAGCGCTCGGGCGAAAGGTTCAGGTCGGCTGGAAGCTGGAGCACCGGATCAGCTACAGCTTGCGCACATATAGGGTCTGATCGTCGACATTCCAGGTCTCGACCTTAATACCGACACGAGACGATATGCGTCCGACGGACGTCTTAAGGCCTCTCAGACTTTTCCCTTCATCCGGTTGCAACTTGAGGACTTCGTCCTTCTTTAGACTGTTCAACGCATTCACCAACTGCTCCGCCGTTTTTGACAGCTTTGGGGGAGCCGCAGGTGCATCGCTCGCTTTGATGACCTCAATTCGTGGCATTTGTCCTCCTTAGCGAATTCGAGCATATCCGAAACACGACGTGGATCTGAGGCAGAAGTCAATATGCCAAGCGCTCAACAATGTACCAGATAGGCTTAGATCGGAGATGCAAAGGCGTTTTAGCACTTGTGTTGGCACGACGTGCCCAGTGCGAGGTGACGTCGGATTGATTCATGGCGAGAGTGCCCCGTCTCTTCTAGGCAATGCAACCGTCGCGCTACCGTGACATAGCCACTCGAACACTTTGCCTATTCCAACCTAGTAATCGTCCCGCCTCGCAATTATGGCCACAACAACTCACTCTCTGCAATCTGATCGAGACACGATACCATGACAGTGAGTCTATGATGCATCAACCGTCTTACAGTGGATATTGCAGGACCATCATGCCATTGGACAGCAAGAATGTCTCATCCAACGGAACTATCTGTAGCGCATCTTCAGGGCCATACACCCCGTCAGGGACGGTCGGAAGCAACGCCGTGTCATCCGGAAGTCGCACGACTCGAGCGCAGTCTGGATACCTCAGGTCGATCACCTCGATCGCAGGATCCTGGGTGAGTAACCATGCATGTGTCGATGTGAGATGCAGCAACGCGCCCTCGCAATCCAGGACTGGCTCTCCGGTATCCATGTTCAGGATCATCGGACTTTCCGGGTAGACGCCGTACTCTGCTGCGAGCGTCACATGCCTATGTGAGGCATCGACCAATCGGTACCCACTTGGCATCCAGCTTGACCATTCCACGTCGCCGGAAACGATAGACCGGCGCTCGATCAAGTTATCTCCCCTTGGGGTTATGAGCCCCCCTCCCGGAACCAGCTCCCACGAGCCAGGATGGCTCCACCACGCGACGGTACGCACCTCTCCCGTTCGCAGGTCATAGAACAGCAGCTTATCAGGGCTGTAGGTGGAGACTCCTAGATAGGGCCAAGACAACTTGATGTGAGCGATCTCACTGGCCTTTTCAGTCGATCCTGACCACATCAGTGCGCCAGATCTTCGATCGTGTGCCTCTATAATTGTTTCATCCAGCGATTCGCCCACGACTACAAGAAGCCCATTGGGGCATTCCCCTGTCTCTATATGATGTGGAGCTGGACCAACCTCACCTGCAACATATCCTCGCTCCTGTTCGACGACCCGACCCGTAGTCTGATCGACCAGCCTCCACGCACAATTGGTGGGATCGATCTCCTTTGCCCAGAAGTCCTCCGAAAGCCCGAAATCATCTTCGGCCCAAAGTTCATACCTGGAGCTTATTAGGAGAGGCCATCCGCGCGGCGCACTGAGGCTCAGGACGGTTCCTGTCCGCACAACATCCCAGCTGAGCCTCCCTGTCGATGAATCGATGGCTTCACAAGAACCGTAGCCGCAGAAAACAATGCACCCGTCGCCGATCACCCCCTTCTCAGCTGACGAGGACATGGCATATCGGTTCTTGAGAGTCGGGCTGCCATGAAACGGTAGCGGCCAGAGCTCGATACTCTCCCCACGGTCGACGAGTACGTTGCCTTCGCACGAATCGAGAATGCGAATCGGGGGTTCGGGTGTTTCATGGAACCATCCGCTCTGCCGTCTCGGAGGCGTCGCGCCATCATTAAAGAGATTCACGACCGAAGACAGCGGGACGTCCGCTATCTCATGCGGGGTGCCTTTCACATGATGACCGGTAATGGTCACAAAGCAATCCGACGCGAACACCTCCACTGGTCCAACCTCAGTCGTCCCTCGTATATGTGGGCTCCCATCACGAACTAACACCCGGAGTCCAGTTCCCGTCGGGCTGTACTCGGTATAGCTGTGGAGGCCCCTCACCTTCTTCCAGATGGTCGCGTCCACCGCGCCGGTCGACGCATCGGCGCAATCATCGATATCAAGGGCGACCACCCCATCGCGTTCCGTGAGGATGAGCCCGATCCCAGGCAAACCCATCCGTCTGCTGTAGGCGAGCGCGCGATCGAAGTTGCATGCGTGCTGTGGGCTGGCGTCGTTGCAGTACGTACTGCTAAGGGGACTCACGGGCACCTTGCGCCAAGATGACCCCTGATGGCGCACCCAGTCCCATGCGACCCATTGGTCGAGATACAGGATCTCGGGCGGGAGAGCCGACGGCTGTACATCCAATGCGAGAGGACTATCGGGCGGCCGCAACTGTCCAAGCCCGTGAAGGATCGATATGGGGGTCAGCGCATCGATGTCCACCTGCCCATCTCCTCTCGCCTAACCCACGCCCTATGATTGCGAATCGTGACGTTGTTGGCAGGCGAACCGCCGAGTCGCCTGCTCACATACGGCTCTCATCCATGGTCCGCCTTTTGCTCCATGGCACTACCTGCCCCAATGCCGATTTCGGCCAGCGCCGTGACGGCAGGATACAGGTGCAACAGGGCTTCGTTTCCTGTATCGGCGCTTTGGAGAACGTAGTCGCCCGCAGGGACGAGCACGTGACCATAGGCGTCTGCATCAAAGTTATAGACCTCGTTCGTGATCAGATTCGACAGACTCATCTCGACTTCGAGATCGTTACCACTGTCACCGCGCGCAACTTCCCCAAGCCCGCCTTGCTCCGGATCGGTCCAGGATAGGTACGGCTCATCGCTGGTAAACGCCTGCAGACTGAGCACGGCAGGCACCACAGTCAGGTTGGGAAGCTCGAACCAGACGCATTCGAGCGACGGCAAGGCCTGCTGACCATCGCCAAGGTGAGCTCTGGTCCACCACACGTCCCAGCGCTCCAAACCGCGAAGGTTCCCCACTGGCGCGACTCCCAGCATCATCGATTGACCGGGTCGGTGCTCCAGACACGACAGGACAGTGACGGGGACGTAGGTGGATGAGGCGTTTACATCGACGACACGCCACATATCGCCCAGGGCAAGCATGTCGGCTGTGGGGTGATATCGTTCGCCGGACGTGAGCGTTGCCACTGGGCTCAACTGTGGCGATTGCAGCTCAAACACAGCTCCGGGATCGTCGGAGCAATGACTTTCAACAAATACCGGCAGCGTCGTGTTCTCACAGACCAACTTGGTGATCCGGATGGATGGTCCGTCGTCGGCAAGCGGTGGTGTTGGCTTGGGGGTGGGCGTCGGACGCGGGGTTGGCCGTGCTTGCGGAACCGCCACCCCTCCAACGGTTATCGCGGCAGATGCCTGCGCGCCAGTGCCGAGGTCAGGCTGCAGCACGCTGAAGAGGCCGTCCATCGCTGCCTGAATGTCGTATTGGGTACCGGGGACGGCCGATGCCGGAATCTGCACCGAGAATGACACCGTCACTTGCATGGGGCCACCTGCGAAAGGGTCCGCTTGCGCATCGGCGCTGACGATACCGCCCGTGGCAGACACGTTGTCGCAATACAGCGTCTTGTGGATGCAACGCAGATCATCGCCGATGGTGAGCTCGGTGGGCACTTTGACCGTGATCCGCACGTACGAACCCGTCCCGTTTGCGATGACCGTGACACCTACCCACTCGCCTGGAGTCGCGGTCGGAGGGTCGACGTAGAGGGAGAGAAGCGGACCGACCTGTGCCGTTGTCGATCGGGCGTCAGGGAGGAATGCGAGATTCGCTATCAAGATCGTAGCGATCGCTGACCGGAGGACCGGCCCACCTAGACGGCGGACCTTGGGCATCAGGCTTGCGCTCACCCTTCGCGCGCCCATAATGGACACCAGTACCAACTGACCAAACCGCCAATGCCCCATCGGTGCCTCCGAAACGGAATATCTGACGCCCGCTTAGTACTGAATCTGCCGTTCACGCCGCGACCTTCCCGGCGTGGGCGAAACCCCGGTCACCTAGGCAAGTCCGCGTGCTTTCATGATCTGTCTTGCCTTGAAAACCGCTTCGGCTACTGACTCCTCAAGGTTGTTTCCCCACCCCTCGACTCCGAGTGTCTTTCTCGATTCTGGACCTATACCATCTTCGTAGAAATCCAGCGTAACGGGCCATCTGCCACTGAATCCATTTGTGGAAGTCCACTTCCAGTACTGCCGTAAATCATCAGGAAGCTCGGGGATATGACTACTTGGGGGTACTCACGCAGCTCGCTCCTTCGCGACCGTCGCCCACGCAAACGAGGCAATCCAATTTAATGTGAGGTGTGACCAGTTTTCTCACGATAGCCGAAGTCAGTTGAGCTAGCAACTGGCTAGCAAGCTCTCTCTGGCCAGCGAATTCAAGATCTACAAGGGCAGCAATTCCGCCGACCAGGCTCTTACTCAGCCACTTCGAACCGCATGAGCTAGAGACTGCTAGTTCGTGTCTTTAGGAGAGAACTGGGTCCGGGCAGGGAAAAGGCAACGCAAATCGTAGGGGCAAGGCAGGACTGGTCGTCAGGGGACGCCACCCAATCGATTGCGACTGCAGAGTCGCCGCCTCCGAGCTTCTCCGCTCCTTTCTCGAATGCGTAGAACTCGCCTGACGGATCCGCTTCCACCGGAGTGGGAGCTCCGACCAGGCGGCAAATGTCGATGAAATGCTCCTGAGCTCCGGAGCGTTCCTTGACGCTGGCCTCACGCCACTTTCGTTGAAACTCGACCGGGTGCATATTGAGACTCTCCGTGATCTTTTGCATTGAGGTCTGGCATTCTGCTGGATTGCGGTTGACGTTGGACAAAGGTTCTGCAGTCTGCAGATCTTGCCTGGTGATGGGTATTTGCAAACTGGTCCGTTGGAGTCAGGGATAGGAAATTTCACGTTACCACCAACCGGGAGAAGGTGTTACAGCGCCAGAAGGATAATCACACCATACATCGCTAGGAGGATCGATACCGTGGTAATAAACGGCACCCAACTCGTGTGATCTCGGGATTTTCCAATCTTCAGGGGATACGTGTCCGGCCCAGAGTGAGGCGATGGGGGCGACCACACCCATCCTGCTGTGTCGTGCCCCTCGTCTTGTTCCCCATCGCCTCGCACAACCTCGCTCCTTCCCGACCCTGTGTTGAGCGGATTTCTGCGAACCATCAGCGTTTCATGCGAGGGTCGGTTCAAGGCAGGTACAGATTCTCTCAGCGATTCGGCAGCCAGTGGATTGGCATCGGCGGGTCCAAACGAGTAAGAACTAGCTGTCTGAGTTGACATTCCAGAGATTGGCCCGAGCATCTCATCACAAGAGCGAGCAGATCCACGTGAGTGGGTGTCACCTCGAGATTGGGAGAGAGCGGTTTCCGGCGCCACGGTAAAGGCTTCCGACCCATCGGCGTTTCCCGACCTCTGCTGAGAGTTTCTGTTTCGAGCAACGATACGTGGCAAGCGATTCTTGATAACCCGGGCGTGCCCCCTTGAGGGCAAGTCATCGACGTGGTCGGCCTTGCGCCTTGCACTCCGTTCAACAACGAGTGGCATCCGGTTCTTAATGACCCGTGCCCGCGCACTTGAAGTCGAAGGTCTAGACGGTCCTACGAGGGTGCTCGATCGGCGATCCACCAGAAGCGGCGTTTGATTCTTGATCACCCGAGCGCGAACCGACTGTGAGGGAACCTTTTCAGCAAGCTGCGTGGCTCGCTGCTGACGTCGTGGCGTCCCCAGCGTGTTACCCTCGTGCTCTCCATGGGGTAGGTCGGCGCTCAACGACACCTTCTCGTCACTCTGAGGCAACCTCCGTTGCAGTACGGTTCCGCGAGATGCCCTGGACTGACTCGAGAAACCTCGGAGTTCTACAGCAGACAAGTCCGGAAAGTCGATCGCCGCAAACAGGTCTGCATTGCGTGGCGCGCGCCGCTTTCGCGGCTGCGTTCGAATGTACTGCTCACACCGATGCGGAGTACCATCTGGGTTTCCCGGGAGCCAATTGCCTCGCGTGCCTCGATAGAAACCAATTGGGGCTCCACAGTGAATGCAGTCCCGTGTCGGCGTCAACATACCTCAAGCCCCATGCTTGACGAGCAGTCCTGCTTCATACAGAAAACGGCTCGGCAGCACTTTGTTGTCGATCGCATTCTCCACATACGAGATCAAGAGATTGGCAGAAGCACGGGTCAGGGCAACATAGAAGAGTCGTCGCTCATCTTCCACCGGGGCCTTCGAATGCGGAATGAGCCCCTCGTTGCAGGAGCATAAGATCACCGTATGCCACTGACGCCCCTTCGACTTGAAGTACGTGAGCAAGGACACTCCATGTTCCTGTCTGCCAGCGTTGACCTGTCGTGCCCTCCTGAGGGCGTGATCGAGTGTGTCGACGAAGCCCTGAACATCGTCGTCAAAGTCACGAGCGATATCAAGGATCTCGGCGAGCGGCACCTGCTGGTCCATGACATCTTCGAGGCTGCCCACCATTCTTCCCAGCCCCTTGAATCGCCGACGGAGTATCTCCAGCGCGCGCTCTAGTCTCGATTCTCTGACCAACGACTCAAATGCATCGAACAACTGACTCTCTTCAGCCTTTGGCAGGATGTGATAGAGCTGCGCTTGATTCGCAGGGTCGAGCAGGTCACTCTCTCCTGCCGCGTGTGTGAGTTGTGAGATCGCTTGAGGGGTGAGCGATCTGAAGTAACTCTGAAGGGTGAGTATCTGATCCTCAGGTGTGGCCGTCCGACCGTCCTGATATGCAAGCTTCGCCCGCAGAACTCCAAGGAGCTTCCTGAGTGCATCGTTCTCGAGGATATTGTGCTCCTCACTCACCTGGTACGGAATGTCCTGAAGGATGAACTCGATCTGGATGGGCAGGCTCTGTACGTTCGTTCGATATAGGATCGCTACCTGGTCAAGACTGAGGCTCGGATTATCGGTCTGAAATCTTCGAAGGTATTCAGCAATGGTTTTCGCCTCTATGCTCGCCGAAAGCGTCGGCACGATATTAATCGCCGATTCTTCGGTCTGGTAAGGCTGTGGAGATTTGTGTATCCTCCGGTGATTGTTCCGAATGAGTCGATCGGCATGACGGACAATATTTGGAGGACATCGATAGTTTATGCTCAACTCTCTGCTGGTAACCGCTCTTCCCAAATATCTAGGAAGGTCGATGATGTAATCTGGTGAACATCCTCGAAAGCCGTAAATAGCCTGATCGTCATCACCAGTAACGACCAGATCGGCCTCGTGCGCCACCACCTTGATGAACTCGAAATCAAGTCGGTTGATATCCTGGAACTCGTCGACGATAACCTCGGTGTACCTTCGCTGCACCATCTGAAGCAGTTCATGGTTGTCCCGGAGCAGCGCGTACGCCCGCAACTTCTGATCGTCGAAATCCATGAGCTGTTCGCGGGTCAACAGGGCATCGTAGACGCGATAGAGCCAGTGAACCGCCTGCACGATGTTCAAGACATCGCGATCGTCGGGTTCTCCGGTAAAAAACACGGATGATTGCGGTGAGGTGAGGACTACGTCTGCAAATGCTTGGTCATCTAGATTCTGTGGGTCGTGCAGCTCGTTCTTCAGATAGCTAAAGAAATCGCGATAGAAACGGTACCGTAGCGACTGTGGCAAGAGCGAATACCGCTCGTAGCTCTTCGTCTGCAGACCATCGAGTGCTTCTCGAATGAGCTTGTGCTGTACCCGCGCCGACACGACACTCCGTGCCTGATCTGGCTGGAACTCGCGAAGCAATCCATACCCAAAAGCATTGAGCGTGGAGATATTGACTCCACCTACGTCGACCTGCGTACCAACGGTGGACTCGATGTGGGCCACGTTGCTCGCTAGCGTGTGCTTGAGTGACCCGGCTGCTGACTTGTCGAACGTGAGAAGCAAAATGCGATCTGGCGCTACTCCTCCTTTGATCCGCGTGAGGACCCTATTGATCATGGTTTGGGTCTTGCCAGATCCGGCGGGCGCCACCAACCGAATCGTTCGATCCGTGCAGTCGATCACCTGCTGCTGGAATCGGTCCGCTACAGGACGAAACGTAGATAGAGCGGCTTGCGTACTGATAGGCGCCGACCGAATCCTCTCCTGGAGGAGGGTTAGCGCATCGGCTCGAATCTCGAAATCCTCACTGAATTCCAGATCAAAGTCGCTTGCCACGTGATTGACGCTCAGCACGCTCTTCATTCCTTGCATACGCAGTTACCAACGGATCGCCGAGAGGTCCGCAGGTCCGCACGGCTCGATGAATCGTCGCTCTTCGGTTGGCGGTAAGCCCTTGCAATGGATATTACCCTCTAGCAGCGTCATCTGCACGCCCAAGCAGCGATACCGAATGCCAAGGATTCATTCATCGCTGTTCACAATCGCCATAGGCTCGCACCGACGACCCGACCAAGGTGACGGAACCGAATCTCGTCGGCTCCACGATTTCCGACGGCTCGCAGTTCTCAGCTCAGAAACCCGATCGAATCACGTAGGCAGCAACAGTAGAGACTTGACCATGCTCGGAAACCGTCAGTTCTCATGAACCTGAACGATGTTGGTGCCAATCGGCCTAGTCCTATCACTGTCGATCAAGCCCATGATTTCCTCGAGTATTGAGGCCTGAACGCTGGGATCGGGAAGATGACGCTTGATCACCTCGGCAATTGACCGCATCAGCGACATTGCCTCGTCTACGGTTAGCGTCTGTCGGGCGAGGACGATGTGCTCGACTTCGGATTCCACTAACCGGCGACGTTCATTTACGAGTGCCCGAATCCGGCGAAAGCCTCGCCGCTTCTGGGTGTCAGTCGGATTCGTACCCAAGTCCTCAAGTACCTCGCAAATCATCGCGTCAACCAGAGCGATCTCTTCTCGCAGCGACAGCAGGCGGGGGTCACTGCGAGACTTCTCATAGGCCGAAACCAGTCGTCCGGGCAACGATCGACTGTGTCGACCTGTCTTGAAGTGCGGTGATGCAACGCCGCGTGGCGTCCGCCCACCATGGGCAAGGCAGACCGTGCGACCACGCATCGCGGGCTTTCGACATCGCTTGCCAGACCGCTTCGACGTCGCTCGGCACTGTCGCGGGACAGGACGATTGGTTGATCCATGGGGTTGCTGACTATCCATGGGGGTGCTCTACCTCCCTCTTGGTGCATGCCGGATCCTGCGCACATCGATCAGAACTGCATCGACCGATCTCACGGCAGACATGGGGCACCACACAACCTTGCGGAAGTGACTCGAGGGTTCGCACGATCTCCGTTCGATGACGATCGATCTCGACGCGATGACGGTCAGTTAGGCGTTCGGGATGCTTGGTGATATAGAGTCTTCCGTTATGAGCGGCAAGTTGCATCCCTGCATAGCGGATCCTGCCAATGATCTGGGTGACCGGATCCCTCCTCTTGATGGGATTCAGTTGGTCCGTCATACTTCAACCCACCCCTGAGGTACCTCTTGTGACTCACCTTCGTCGATCGCTCCACGAACAGGGAACTGGACCATGTTCGTCACGCCCTCTTGGTCGAGCTCGTCACCTGCTGATTCGTACGCAAAACCCTCAAAACCGACTCTGAGAGCCGATTCCCGAGAGTTTTGAGTGTTTTGAGCACCAATTGCCGGATTTAACACGATGCGGGGGGAGGGTCGACCGCCTTGTTTCCCAACTGGAGGCGTCTCGACACGAATCCACCCTTTGTCTTCCAGGATCTCGAGCACGGCATCCAGATCCTTCGGATTCTGAAACTCCGGCCAACGGCGCAAGCGCTGGTGTAGGTCACGTCGGGTGACGACAGGTGCGTCCAGCTCGCGCAGCTTCTCGAGAACCATCCCGGCCTCGCTCAGCCCCTCTCTGCCATACATCAACCGGTACATGATCCGTGCATGGCCATGGAAGTAGCGGCCGAGGGCGATCGCAGCACGCATCGTGTCTCCCGAAAGGCGAGTTTCTGCTGGAGAGACTTGAGCGTCCGCACACCATGCAAGGTGAAGAAGACCAGCAATTCGAAGGACACTCCCACCGAGCTTGGCGAGCCAACCCTGCATGTCCCGACCCTCACTCTTGATTCTGGGCTCCAACTTGTTGAGAAATTCGGTGCATGCGCTCTCGGCCTCCGGCTCCAAGTCGATCACCGCAACCTCCCTCCGATCGCGCGCCTCAAGCAGGCGACGGAGGAGCGTGTCCCAGGCCCCCATGGTCGAGACAGACACGGGTTGCGTCTCGGTCTTGCGATGCCCTATGAAGTCTTTCGGAAAGGCGGGAAGCAGTCTCGCCGCTGCACCGCGCTGCCGAAACCCTGGGATCCTACCAAGATCGCGCACCACTTCTCGCTGCAACATCAGGCATAGCGTCAAGCACGCCCGATCGGTGCTGAGCGTGGGTCGTCCTCTCCGTGACACCCTGACTGGATCGCCCGCGTGTCCGTTGAGGATGGTGTCGAGGTGCGGAGCATTGTGATATCGGCCAGCGACGTTGGAGAGGTATGCGCTCTCCGCACTCAAGACTGCCAGTGCTCCTCCCTGCTCAATGAGTTTCTCTTTCACGGACTCGGGGGTTGCATCGTCGGTGAAGACTTCCGTGAGTACCGGTTGCCGCTTCAGATGCTCTTCGAGGTCGTGTACCGCAGCCAAGCGGACCGCCTCACTGTCAGCGATGCCTGCGGAACGCCCCGCGTCCGCTCGCTTTTCGCTTTCCGCGGCAGCCAGCAGTTTTTCGAGCCACCGGCGCTTGGATTCCCACTCAGCGATGAGTGGCCGTTCCCGCTCTCGGCGCTCGGCCTCCCACGTGCGGAGCGGTCGGGTTAACCGTGTGAATACCGCAGACTTGCGGTTTCCTGGCTCGGCGACTGGGGTGATCATGACGTGGACTGGTTCATACCAATTGCTTGGTCTGTACCGAACCTCGTACCTGCCACCTACTGCCGCACTGATTGCCCCAAGGGCTACGAGGGCAGGAAGGTCGACGGGAGTCTGCGTTTCCTCAGCCACCTCGTTCACCAAATTACCCAAAGTGCCGCTGAGCACTTGGATTGGGAACGGTGGCCCAAAGTCGGGATCGAGCGGCACCGGGTCGGGCCAGTCTCGAACGGTCGGCGGCAGTTCGGTCTGAACTAACGAGCGAAGGTCCGCAACCGTGCCGCCTTCAGCGAACCAGTCGTCAAGCCCACACTTTCTCCCGCCCTCGAGTTCGGGCAGCAGCAGGAAGCTGACCCTTGCTCCGCGCATTTTCAGGAAGTCGCTGAGCCGATGGAGCGCGTTTCGTACCGACTCCTTCTGCATTACGTCCGAATCGAACGCGATGACGACCTCGCGCCCTTTGATGGCAATCTCCGACCAATCGGGCAGCCTCACTCCACCGCTCGTCCATGCGTCGACACCGAGTAGGCCGATTACGCACAGAAGGCCGTGGCTTACCGCGCTGTCGACCTTCTTGGCGCCCTCTGTAATCCACAAGGGGGTTTGGGCGTCGAGCAGGTATGGACGTGACGCTGGCGGAACATCGATGCACATCCGCCCATGGGCGGCCGTCTCGTACTTGATCGGCTTGCCGGAGCTATTCAGCCGCGGTCGGGTCGGCTTGAATTGGTACGTGGCGATTTCGCCCGTTGCGTCTCGGATAGGGATGAGCATCCCAGGGCCCGTACGCTGCGACGAAGCAAACTGAGACGGCAACATGCGGGGGTCCTGAACCGTGCAGTAGCCTCGTGCATCGACAACGTCGGGAGAGATCGCCGAAGCTGTTAGCTCGCGACGATGTGCGTCGGAGAGATACAAGTTCATTGCGGCCCTCCTAGTCGCGACCAGCGTCGGTGATCACCGGCGGCTCGAGTCCGAGCTCCTTGTGGACCAAGGCCATGGGGAAGAGATACTGACGACCGATCTTCACGGGGTGGACGGGAGGCTTACCGGTCTTCACCAACTCGTTCAGTGTGGTGTAGCTGATGCCGAGCAGCGCGGCTGTCTCGGCCATGGTGTACATGCACCTCTTGAGCCGAGCGCGCTTGGACAATGTTGACTTGGAGACGGACTTGTTCATGTCAATTCCCTCCTACTTGGTAGCAATGAGGTCTGATACCAAGCATGGAGGGGGCCAGAGACCAAGTCAGGGGTCATTTATTCGCGAGATATTCGTCGATCAATGGATGCGCCGAGATTTGACAGGGATGTCTCCATATACCGCTCGCCGAAGCTCGCTCCAGGTGATCCCCCAGTCTCTAGTGAGTCGCCTCCAAACGGTGAGCCGGTAGCTCGGCTGTCGGTCCCAAAGGAAGTAATCCAAGAAGCTCTGTCGGGACGGCGGATTTGGGCCATGCTCCGCCTTGTAAGCAATCAGCGCATCGATGATTTCCCGAACGGATCGATCCCTACTTCCCTTTGGACGTCCGGGCACAAGGGCGTAACCACCGATCGACTTCCAGAAAATGCGAGCACAGCTTCGGATTTCAGAAAACTTCCGAGGGCGTTGCGGGTCGAATAGAACGCCTCGTCCATTGATGCGCCAAACTGGAATTCCCTCACCTTCTTGACCTGTCGGCACCCATTCCCCTTTGTCGAGAACCTGGTACTGATCGGGAGCTACCAAGAAGAAGATGGTTATCCAACGGTCTTGGTGGCGGACATCCAGCACGAGACCAGCGTAGACAGCGTCTTCAAAAGGGAGCACTTCGCGAAACGGGGACCCTGGCAGTCCTTCGGCAAACTCTGGACACGATCCACCGACAGGTAGAGCAAGGGACCAGTAGTTCTCCAACCAGCCAACAGCCCTTCCATATCGATCGTGTGCATCGGTCCCGCCATGCTCGTTACGATGATCCATGGCTGGATGCCAATCCGGTGATGATTCGCGCGCTCGGCGCAAGAGCCATGATCGATAGGCTGCAACAACCTGATCGCGGCTTAGCATGAGATCGTCAGCATTAGGCCAGCGTGAGGCGTCTAGGAGCACCTCTTTGGGATTCGCGAAGAAATCTGCCATTCTGACGCTTGGTGGCAGGATTCGCCGATCACGGATTGCCGTCAGTCGATTGACGATTTCCTGGCACTCTTCAAGCGTGTGCTCGACGGCCTGCGGCTGCGAGATCTTCCGCTCCAGCCGCTGCTTCGCCCTAGCAAGTGCAACATCGACACTGATCGGCTCGAACTCCTGTTCTAGGCCATTTCGACGCACTGTCACACCTTCCAGCTGCCTCGGTTCGTTAAGACGGATGCAGCAAACGCGACTAGACTCGGAGGCACGACGGCCCAAGCAATGCCCTAGTCCGCTTCTCGCGCGGCCCTACGGCTCATAACCGTATCAACAATTTCCTGGAGTTCATCCTCCATTTGCGGGACGAGGCTCGTATACGTCTTCAGCGTTGTCGTCGGATCCCGATGGCCGACTCGTGCAGCGACAGCCTTTAGGTTGCCACCTGACGCGACCATGGTTGTAATGTGCGTCTTCCGAATTTCGTGCGGCGTAATTCGGGTAACACCTGCCTTCTGGACAAGTCGATCAAAGGAACGTCGCATGTTGCGTGCGTTTAGTGGGCGCCCGCTTGGCGTGCAGAACACAAGATCATGTTGGTTGTCCCATGCCATTGCCGCGACGCGTTTCTCGAGCCACCGCACACGCTCTCGTTGGAGCTCGGCGAGAGTGTCAGCAGTGAGCCGAATGGTTCGGCGGCTCGATTCAGTCTTGGCGTCCTGCTTCACAATGGGGGTGCCCCGCTGCAGCCGCACAACCTGGTTTCCAAAGCGAATAGTCCCTCGCTCGAAGTCTATGTCATGCCAGGACACACCTAACAATTCAGACGTACGAGCGCCGGTCTCAACCGCAAGCAGCCAATAAGCGTAATGCGGGTCTCCTTTTGCGGCTTGGAGGAACGCTGCAACCTCTTCGAGAGTCCACACCCTCGGTTGCCTGTATGACAGCTTCGGAGGCTTGACATCGTCACAGACATTCACGGCAACTATGTTCCAGCGCTTGGCAAGCCGCAGCGCTGCGCCTAGCCGCATATGACACTTCTTGATCAGGCTGGACGAATATCCTGCAGCCTGCAGGTTGGCATAAAGACGCTCCACATGCTCAACCTTGAGTTTGCGCACTTGAATCGCACCGAGCGCAGGCTTCAGATGCTTGCGGACGACGATTTCGTATTCCTGTCGATTCTCAGGCCTGACGGTTCTGGGGACTTCTGTCTCGAGATACCTTTCGAGCAGTTCACCAACGGTGGTTCGGTCCGGCTCCAAGAGCGTCCCACGATCCCGAGCCGTGATGGCCTTTGCTTCCTCACGCTCGGCCTCTCGCTTTGTGGCGAACGTTCCAACGGTGATGCGGCGACGCTTGCCAGTAATCGGATCTGGCGACTCAATCCGCACCAGCCACCGATTCTTTCCATCCTTCGTCTTGCGCTTCGTGATACTCATCTGTCAAACCCGCGTTCGGATGTGGCCATTTTGTGGCCGATGTGGACGCATGTGGCCGTGAATCGACATGAACTGGCGTGAATCACGAATCGTCTGGCTAGACAATTCTTCCCGAATCTACGGGAATTCTAACATCTATCCGGGTATACCCATGAATACGTTGAACACCATCGAATAGTCCTCCGGAGCAAGAGGCCGTAGGTTCGAATCCTACCGGGCGTACCATGAATGCAACGAGAACGACCACCGCAAGCGGTGGTCGTTCTCGTTGCTGGCACATGTGCTCCCTCGCGATCCCCAACCGAAACCCCACCACTGCCCTGGAGCGACAACGCCCGGGGCGCATGGACGCCGATGCAGACCACCCCATGCCCCTTGTGCTCCCGCTGGTTCCAGGAGCCCTCCGCCGACGTTGCACCCCGGTCGCTGACCGAATCTCTCGCCCCTGGATCGAGCGGAGCAGCGTGACACGCCAGCGAACGGTCTCCGGCGGGCGCTCCCATGCAGCACCACCTGGATACGACGAGCCTGCGCGTCACCATCCAGATGCGCAGGTACACCACGGAAATTACGTCTCATGACGTATGGAGTGTCGATAACGCGCGCCATATGGTGGAGCTCAACCAGCCATGGCCGGCGAGGAGTCGAGACACATCGGCCGATATCGCCATCCATCCCGGTGCCAACCAAGGCAGCCTCATCGCATCCAGCAGGAAAGGAGCTCTCCATGCGCCGTCCCATTCTCTCGATTTGCTTCCTGACGATGATTGTGCCCGTCATGCTCGGCATCGCCCTTGCCCCCGCGAGTGCTCAGGGAAACTCCGACGCAGCAAGAGCCTGTCAGCACGGTGGGTATGCCGACCTGGTGCGCGTCGAGGATGGCACGGGGTTCGGCAACACCGGCGAGTGCGTCAGCTACGCCGCGAACGGCGGCACTCTCGACCGGGACGATGACGCCGACTCGGTCCCTGACAGCTGGGATAACTGTCCAGGCCTGTACAATTCCGACCAGCTCGACACAGATGGCGATGGCGCCGGAGACGCCTGCGACGGTACACCGAGCGGCAACCCCACCGGCATCTTTGTGGCCGCTGGCTCGACGGTGACCATCAACGCGGTGCTCAGCGGGTGCAATGGACTGGCGTTCGGGTACACCGCCAGTGACGGAAGTGGTGCACAACTGGACAGTATCCCCGATGATGGCTGTGGCCCCAGCTCGGTCGACAACAGTTCGACCTTCTTGACGGTCGGCCCGTTCTCGACCGATGTGGTCATCACGCTGTACCTCGAGGATCAGACGTGTGGGATGGTCTACACCTCCGATGGCACCGATGGCCATGCTGTGTTCGGCGCGAGCCCACCGATCTACCAGGTGGACATCGCCGACGCGGGCTCCGGATGCGGGAGAGCAGGAGCGATTGGCTCCTTCAACTTGCCCGGCAATCTCAGCGCCAACGTCGTGGTGACACCGTAGCGCATGACAAGGGGGCCGCTCACGAGCAATGGACGTGAGCGGCCCCCTTGTCGCCTCTGCACTCTGTTTCCGTTCCTGACACCGCACGGCGAACGACGACCGACCCGCCCGCTGGACAGGAGCCTTCCGAACAGATCCCCGCCAAGGCGTGGCCAAACCATCCGTTCCAGGTCACGGCCGCGAAACATCGAACGCGACCGTGCCGCCAATTTGTCTCAGGAGAATCGAACCTGTACGAGCCCGCAAGACCGAAGGGGTAGATCGCCACCTGCTGTGGTTGATCCCTGCGTGTACAAGGAGCGCCCAATCTCATGGCAAGGCGAGCTTGTCGCCCCTTCCGTCAACGTCGCACGGCCAGGACACTGGATCTAGCTTTCCCAGGGTCGGACGAAGCCCTCCGGGTACTGCCCACCCCATTGATCGATCAATCCGGCAAAGTGCTCCCATTCCTGCACATCACCTTCCAGCAGGTTCTCCACACCAAGGCGGACGAGGATATGCCGAAGTTCGGACAGCCGCACCACCTTCTGCGTGATGACGTAGAGCGCGGTCCCTCCATAGGACTGTGGAATGCCGTAGTTGTCGACGTAGGTGGCTTCCTGCTTCTCGTTCCCAGCGACGACCAATGCCCGCATGGCCCCCTCGAACCTGTCGCAGGCGATTCTGTGGGCCTCGATCATCTCCCGCACCGAGGCGCTCTCGGGCAATCGCTCCCCTGAAGGCTCCCCTTGAAGCCGCGATGTCTCGCTCTCGATCACGTTCACCAGAGCCACGGCCGTCTTACGGTAGGTCCCGTGCCCGATGTCAAACTCGGCATCCAGCTGTTCGTCCGACAAAGGCAGTCCAGCTTCAAGGAAATAGGCCGTGAACCAGCGTCCATGCCCCAGCAGCCGTTCGATCAGATCCATGATCCATCCATCTCTTTCCGGTAGGCCGCAAAATGCGATTCTACTGCGGACGCCGAACACGCAGAGCAGGACCAATGGATTCCGGACACGTTGCTACCCAGATAGCGCTGGCCACATGAGGTCGTTCATGAGATGAGAGCCACCGATACCCGGCTCATGGTCGAAACGAAGATGAGATCTGCCAGGCGAATGAGGTGCAGCCGCGCGCCAGGAAATGCTCCGACGCAGGACGCCGACGACACACACTCTGAACGACACAGAGGATCCAGCCGGTACTCGGAACAGGACGCCGCGGGGAGGATCCTCCCCGCGGCACAATTCAACGATTTCTCCCGAACGACTCAGCCCCGAGTGCTTGCAACCGGCGACGCGGCTGGCCGCGCCGGTGTTGATTCCGACATTGTGCCGACGGCGATCGCCAGCACCATCACGAATGCGAGCGGCAGCAGGAGCGCTCCGGTTGGCACGTACTCCGTCGCGACCGCACCACCGACTGCACCTCCGAGAAACGCCACCCAGACCAGGAACAGCAGCAGCGCGCGATAGGCGGGCGTATCCCACATCGCAGACGAATCGGCCAGCCGACGCCGCTGCAGCGCCAGCGCAAGATGCTCGGACATGGCGTACAGCGTGCCGGTCACGAACCCGATGCTGAGCTTCTGTCGTCCCAACCGGGACACCGCCGTGTTGAGGGCGCCCATGGCGAGCGCCAGGATCAGGATCTCTCCGTTCGCACTGTCGAACGGCGTGTGGGCGAGCGCCATTTGGGCGAGGAGCAGCACCCCGATGGCAAGGAGGAGGACCCGCTGCGCTCCCGGTTCGCCCTTCCCATGGAGCACCCCGCCCAGGGTGGCTCCGGTGACGAAGCCGAAGATCGCCACTCCGGCCGGCAGAAAGGTCGCCGGTCGCTGCAGCGCGAGACCGATTCCCGTCGACGTCGTGTTGCCGCTCATGAACGATACGAAGGCACCAAGCTGGCGAAGTGCGACCGCGTCGACGTACCCGCAGGTCGCGGACAGTGGGAGGACAAGGAGGTCACGCCCCTCAAGGTGAAGGAAGGCCATCACCCTACTCCCGGTCCCGCACGATGACCTGCTTCTCCTTGCTGAGCGCCGCGATCGCATCATCGCTGAGGTTGAGGTGTGCCCTGACCAGCTCCGGCGGAGTTAGGGCGAGCCATTGTGTGAGGGACACATCCTCGAAGCGGTCGCTCCTGAACATCTCGAGGAACTTCAGCGGCGTGTCGCCGATGTTCTCGACGTAGTGCCCCATTGCCTGCGGCACGTACCCGACATCACCCGACGAGTAATCGAAGGTGCGCGATACACCAGTCGATGCGAACACCGTCATCCTGGCTTCACCGACGAGGAAGTACTGCCACTCATCGGCTTTCGGGTGCCAGTGAAGCTCACGGAGACCGCCAGGCTCGACCTCGACGATGGCCGCGGCGATCGTCTGGGACGCCGGGAAGTTCCGCGAGTCGATGATCTGCACACGCCCTCCGGGCACCTGAAGAGGCTCCCACTCCGCCGGTCGGAAAATGAGGTTCTCGGGAATTGCACCTCCCGGACTGGCGATGTAATCGGTCGCCAGGTCGCCAGGGGTCGGCGCGGGAAAGATGTAGAGCTCGCGATGTGGCAAGCCGTCGAGCTCCTTCGCGGGGAGACCGAAGTTCCTGGCCACAACCTCCGGTGGTGTGTGAGCCAGCCAGTCGGTCAGCATGAACGTGTTCTCCTCGGAGAAGTTGCCGTCATCGAAGACCAGGAGGAACTCACACCCGCCCTCGTGTGCCTGGATCGAGTGCGGAACGCCGGCGGGAAAGAGCCAGAGATCACCCTCGAAGACGTCGGCGACCATGTTACGTCCGACGGTATCCACGGCCGTCACGCGCGCGCTGCCGGCGAGCATGATCTGCCACTCCGCCTGCTTGTGCCAGTGCATCTCTCGGGCACCGCTTCGGTCACCGCCGTTGAGATGCATCTGCACGCCGGCGACATCCGTGGCGATCGGCAGCTCACGCGCGGTGACTTCCCGCGTCCACCCGCCCGGCTCCAGCTTGACGTGGGCGTCGGAGAAGGAGAACTTCAGGTTGGGCATGGTGCCCTTGTCGGTCGCGGGCGGCACGAAGAGATCGGGCTGCTCGCGCTCTCGCATGATGTCGCGCGGTCCGTCGATGGGACCGCCGCGGCCGTGGGTCTCGGGCTGAGGGTTGTCGGTATCTGTGCGCTCGCTCTCGACCATGTGATGATCCTTTCTGAGCCTGCAATCGGCCCCATCGCAAAGGCTGGGTAGGGACAGGTGACTTCCGAAATCGCTGGCCATCGCAGCGCGTCTTGCGCACCTCCCTGTCGCCGCTGCCCGATCGACAGATGCGGTCCTGGCGGGCCGCCGCACCCCATGCCCTACGTTGATCCGTTGGACGGTGGCTCGCACCGTGAGAACTGCGCGATTGAGGGCGCCATCCTGGTTTCGACCACGAGCAGTTCTGCGTAGCCCGAACAAGGCAGTCGTTGACCCCGCTGGCACCCTGCCGATCGCCCGACCACGGGAGCTTCCCTGGACCTGATCGACGTCGGGTCGTGACCCGATTTCTGCCAGTGAGCCGTGTCGGAGGGAGTTGTCGCCCGGAGGACCGGCGGTTCGCGAAAGATGACGCCCCGGTGACGTCACGCACCGGCGATCTGCCCATGTCGCTGAGAACGCTCCCAACTCCCGCAAATCCGCCGAAAGTGCCCGTTGACGTCCTCCGGCCCCGTTGTTATGCTCCAGAGCACAGGTTCCAAGTAATGCGTGACTCGATCCGCCATGAATTCGCAGGAGTGCGCCGCGTCGCCCTCGGACGACCGTCGTCTGCACATCGTGGCGGCACCGCCAGGAGGAAGCTCATGAGCGAGGTGTTCCAGCGTCGAATCGACCGACGGCGCGTTATTCAGGCAGGTTCTCTGGGTGCCGGTGCCGCCCTGGCGGGCCTTGGCGGATACCGTTCGGGAGCGTTCGCACAGGATGCTACACCCGACGCATCGGTATTCGATCCCGCCGTCTGCTACACCCCACTCGGCGACTCCGAGATGGTCCAGTACGAGGCCGTGGGCGAGGGTCCGTTCAACATTGCGCTCAGCAACTCCTACATCGGCAACGTGTGGCGCACCCAGATGATCCAGATGGCGCAGGCCTTCGTCCAGAAGCCCGACATCGCCCCGCTCGTCTCCGAGTTCCAGGTCAACTCCTCCGGTACCGACGACTCTGCCCAGATCGCGGCGATCGAGGACATGATCTCCAACGGAGCCCAGGCGATCGTCACCATCACCAACACCCCCGGCGGCCAGGCCAATGTGCTGAACCAGGCCCGCGCCGACGGAATCGTGGTGGTGGCCTTCGACAATACGGTCGACTCCGATCAGATCGTCCAGGTCAACCAGGATCAGTACGAGATGGGGCGCCGTTGGGCCGAGTTCCTGGTCGAGGAAACGGGCGGTCAGGGCAAGATCCTGATGATCAATGGCGTCCCCGGCACCAGCGTCGACACCGATCGCCGGCAGGGTGCCTACGATGTATTCGACGCCCAGGAAGGCATCGAGTACGTCGAGGTGGTCGGCCAGTGGGATCCAGGTGAAGCGCAAACCGCAACCGCGACGGCGCTCGCCTCCCACCCGGATATCGCGGGGGTGTGGTGCCAGGGCGGGACCAATGGCGCCTTCCAGGCTTTCCTCGATGCCGGCGCCGACCTGGTGCCGTTCGCCGGCGAGGCCGAGAACGGCTTCCGCAAGCAGATGCTGGAGTACGCCGATCAGATCAACTGCCTCTCGATCGGCCAGTCGCCTGCCCTCGTCTGCGTCTCCATCCGCGTGGCGCTCGACCTGCTCCAGGGCAAGGAGGTCCCGCAGTGGGTGGCCATGCCGCTGCCTGAGGCAACCACCCAGACGCTCGAGCCAGGGGTAAACGTCTTCCCGGATGCGGAGGACAACTTCTTCACGCCGATCCAGATCCCGGGATGTGGCGTCGATTTGACCATCGAGGAGATCCAGTCGCAGGAGATCTAGTCTCCACCAGATCGGCACGTCCGTGCCTGGGACCTTGGAGTCGGACGCCATGCCATTGCTCTCGGCAACCGGCATCGACAAGCGATTCGGCGGTGTGGTCGCGCTCCACGCCGCCGATTTCTCGTGCGAGGCGGGAGAGATCCACGCGCTGCTCGGCGAGAACGGCGCCGGCAAGAGCACGATGATCAAGGTGCTCTGCGGGGTCCAGCATCCGGATGCGGGCACCATCACCTGCGATGGCGCCCCCGCTCCCTACGCTGACCCGGCCGGCGCAGTGGCTGCCGGCATCGTGCCGGTGTTCCAGGAGCTGTCGCTGGTGCCACACCTCACCGTGGCACAGAATCTCGTGCTCGGCCGGGAGCCGCGCAACCGCTTCGGCTTGCTGGACCAGCGCCGCATGCGCCGAGACGCCGCCGCACTCTTCGCCCAGCTCGGCTTCGAAGGCATCGATCCCGGTGCCGAGGTGCGACACCTCCCGCTCGCCGATCGCCAGCTGGTCGAGATCGCCAAGGCGATCAGTCGCGATCCACGTGTGCTGATCCTCGACGAGGCAACGTCGGCGCTCAACCGTCGCGAGGTCGAGCGAGTCTTCTCGGTCATCCGCCAGCTGCGGGACCAGGGTACGGCGGTCATCTTCATCTCGCACCGCATGGACGAGGTCCAGGAGCTCTGTGATCGCGCGACGATCTTCCGCGACGGCGAGACCGTCGGTACCGTCGTGATCGGCGAAACGCCCCCCGGGGAAATTGTCCGCATGATGGTCGGGCGACCGCTGCAGGACATCTTCCCGCCCCGGAACGTCGACACGCGCCCCTCCCGCCCACTGCTCGAGGTGCAACATCTGAGCTGGGAGTCGGCGCTCCGCGATGTATCGCTGACGGTGCACGCTGGTGAGATCGTCGGGCTCTCCGGTCTCGAGGGCCAGGGTCAGGCGGAGCTTCTCTTCGCGCTGTTCGGGGTATATGCCGGCGTTCACGGTTCAATCACCCTCGATGGGGCGCCGGTCGGGCGATCGGGCCCGGGAGCGGCCATGCATGCCGGCCTCGCGCTCGTGCCGGAGGACCGCAAGACACAGGGACTCGTCCTGCCAATGAGTGTGCGTGACAACGTGATCATGGCGACCATCCCGGATCACTCCCGCTCGGGGTTCATCCCTCCCGCCGCCGAGCGTCAGTCGTCGCTGTCGATGCGGGACCGGATGGCTATCAAGACAGCCAGCGTGGACGCGCCCGTGCGCTTCCTCTCCGGTGGCAATCAGCAAAAGGTAGTCATCGCAAAGTGGCTGCTGACCGATGCCAAGGTCTACCTGCTTTCGGATCCGACCCGTGGGATCGACGTGGGTGCCAAACTGGAGATCTACCAATTGATGCGAGAGCTTACCGCCGCCGGCAAGGGCATTCTCTTCTTCTCGACCGACCTGACCGAGATCGTCGGGTTGTGCGACAGGGCGCTGGTCATGTACGAGGGCTCCATCGTCCGCGAGCTGTCAGGGCCTGATCTGACCGACGCCAATCTCGTGGAGGCCGCGGTCGGACTGACGGACGGTGGCACACGATGAGCGCGACCTCGGTCACCTCGGGACGGGCAGCGCGGGCGGGGCGCCTGGGCGGCATGGGCCGGTGGGTTGCAGGGAATGGCCGCCTCATCCTCGCCTTCATCATCCTTGCCGTCCTGCTCGCCATCTACATCGAGCGCGTACCCCAGTTCGGAGCACGCGAGCAGCGGTCGGTGGTCAACCAGGGTCTGGCCCTCACAACCACCGGCTTTGGTCAGACGGTCGTCGTGCTGACCGGCGGCATCGACCTTTCCGTGGGTTCGATGGTCGGGCTCACGAACAGCGTTGCCTCCCGCATCACCGACTCGGAGAGCACCAGCAGGGTCTGGCTCGCTGGCATCGCCTGCCTGGCAATCGGCGCTGCTGGCGGCCTCATCAACGGCGTCATCGTGGCATATGGACGCCTGCAGCCGATCATCGTCACCCTTGCGACCTCGTCCGTGTTCTCCGGCATCGCGCTGTATGTGCGGCCGACACCTGGCGGTGCCTTTCCCTTCGAGGCCACGCAATTCTGGACGGGATCGATGGAGTTCCGACAGCTCCCTCGAGGCATGCTGTGGCTCGCGACTCTGGTGGTCCTCTGGCTCGTCTTCCGCCGCACCCGGCTCGCGACGCGCATCATCGCTATCGGCAGCAGCGAAGGCGCTGCCTTCATGTCCGGCGTCAACGTCGCTCGCACGAAGGTGGCAGCCTACACCATCTCCGGCATGGCCGCCGGTGCGGCAGGCTTCTATCTCACGGCCCAGACCGGCAACGGCAACGCGCTCTCCGGGGTTGACTACACGCTCAACTCGATCGCGGCAGTCGTGCTGGGTGGAGCCAGCCTCGCCGGTGGTGTAGGCACATTCATGGGGACAATCGCGGGCTCGTACACCATCGCGCTCATCCCACGCGTCCTCTTCTTCTACGATGTCTCCCAGTTCTATCAGCAGCTCCTGCAGGGACTGGTGCTGCTGGGCTCGGTTGGACTCGGGGCGATCGGCGTGCTTCGCACGCGTAACCGGCTCGACAAGGTGTAGAGATGTCTTCCACGACTCAGTCGGCGAGCGAGATGGATCAGCGAGCGCTACGGCAGCGGCTTTTCGAAGGAGAAGATTCCTGGTTCGCGCGCAACCGAACGCTCGTCATCGCCTTCAGCCTGATCCTCGTGCTGCTCATCATCTCCGGCATCCGCCAGCCGGGGTTCCTGAGCCTCAACAACCTTCGGCAGCAACTCGTGCTGGCGACCTTCCTCGGCACCGTCGCTGCCGGACAGACGCTCGTTATCCTGACCGGCGGCATCGACCTGTCGGTGGCCTGGAACCTGAACTTCGCGGCCATCCTCTTCACGCAGACGATCGGCGGCAGCGATGACGCCGGCAGGATCATGTTCGCCACCGTCATTGCCCTGCTCGCCGGCACCGGAGTTGGCCTTGTGAACGGGCTCGGCGTCGCTATCCTGCGCATCCCGTCACTGGTGATGACGCTGGGCATGAACACCGTCATGCTGGGTGTGACGCTCGTGTACACGAACGGGTCACCACAAGGCCTGGCCCCGCGATTCGCGCGTGCCCTCGCGACCGGCCGCATCGCCGGCCAGGTGCCGTGGGCGCTCGTCTTCTGGACGGGACTCGCCGTCGTGGTGATCGGGCTGCTCAAGTACAGCGCCTTCGGACGCCGCATCTACGCCATCGGCAATAACCCGAGGGCGGCCTACCTCTCGGGAGCACCCGTTCGGCTGAACCTCATCGGTGTCTACGCCTTCGCCGGGCTCACGGCCGGTCTCGCCGGGATCCTGCTCGCGGGGTACTCCAACAACACGTACCTTGGCATGGGAGACGCCTACGTGCTTCAGAGCATCGCGGCAGTGGTGATCGGCGGCACATCGATTCTCGGCGGCGCGGGTGGGTATGGTGGCACGATCGCCGGAGCGATCATGATCGTGCTGCTGCAAAACGCCTTGCAGGTCGCCGGTATCCGTCCGGCGGGCCAGCAGATCCTTTACGGGCTGATCATCCTGATGATGCTCTTCATTTACGGCCGCGCGTCCAAGGTTCGCGAGTAGCCCGGAGAGCAGCTCACGAATTCACGACGGTGACCCTTTCGGCCTGGAGACCGGCAGCAGGTGGCAGTGTACGAACGAGTCCATTCGTGTTGGTTATGATCGACGAGCGCTCCTTGCGCTCGCTGAGCGCATCCCACACCCTGTCGATGCGATAGGCCATGACCACGACCAGATCGCCCGTCTGCGCCAGGTCCAGTGCTGCCTCGATCTTCTCGAGCACAACCGACACCTGATCGGGTGGCATACCGCCGTCGTACGCTGCCTGGCGCAGCAACCCGCTCCCTCACCCGGCGCACGGCCGCGCAGGTCGTCATGCTCGCGGATGATCAGCCGGTCGAACACCTTGCCCGCGAGCTCGCCGAACACCCGGATGTCCTCATCACGTCGGTTACCGGCGATGGCGATCACACCGACCGACTGCGGAGCGGCAGTACGTGCCACGCAGTCGCCAATCCAGCGGAGCCCATCCGCATTGTGGCAGCAGTCGGCAACCACCTGCTGGCCCTCGATGAACGTCACGTTGGACCGTCCTGGAGTCTGTCAGTATGACGTGCCAAATGTGCGCAGGGCCTCCCGGATGCAGGTCAGCGACACCCCTGCTCCAATCGCCGCCGCCGTGGCGGCAAGTGCGTTGGCGACGTTGCCCCTGACGCGCTCGCCGAACGATGCCGGAATCTCCCGAGCCGACAGGATCGTCGTCGTGCGCTTCGCCTCCACCAATGTCAGCATCCAGCCCTGGAACGTCTCGCGAAGCACGACCGCCCGCCCATCACGCTTCACATGCTCACGCACGACCGGATTCGCCTCGTCCCTGCTGAAATGGATGATCTCCCCCCGTGCCACATCAGCCATCTTCACGGTGCAGGGATTGTCAGCGTTGAGCACGCTCGTCCCTTCCCGCAGGGCCGAGGCAGGCACGACTGACTTGCCCCTGGCTCTCCTGCCGCACTTGTGCCGTTGACACAGAAGGCGGCTTTCGACCCCCACCATCTTTGTTTGTCATGCGTGAGCCCTTGGTATGCGGTTGCAACCTGAATAGGTCAGCTGGGTGAGATCTGCGTCCCAGCCTCCAATTGAAAGCACCTGGCGTGCCATGACCGGTTGATGGATGGCGTCGCACAGGTACCAGCCACCAAATGGTGCGACGAGCCTGCGGATGACAACACTGTCCAGAGCTCAATTGCCGCGCGATCGCGGAAACCCATGTTCAAAACGCCTTGTCGCGATGATAGGATAGGTATACAGGGTCCACCATCGGAATACACGCGCGATCGAAAGCACAAGGCCACGACACCTGCGTTCCGTCGAGCGCGGGAGGTCAGGCAGGTCGACCCCCAACGGGTTCACGACACCCTGTCCGCTGCGTGCGTTCCGACATGTGATGGGACGATTCGTGACGATGGCCACGAATCTCGCACCGGAGAAAACCCACCATGCCTCAACGTAGATCGCTGCGCTCCCTGGTCCAGTTGTGTCAAACCGCGCGAATCGCCGGATCGAGTGGATCGCTGGGCAGAGCGTCGACCCTGAATCGGCGCCACGCCATTGGACTCGGCAGCGCTACGATCGCTGCCTCCCTCCTTACCCTTCAGGCAGCACAAGGCCAGGGGACCACCACATCGACCGGCACACGGATCGGCATCGTCGGCGCTGGGATCGCTGGCCTGAACGCCGCGCTGACTCTGCAGGACGCGGGGTACGCATCGATCATCTTCGAGGCTTCCGACCGGGTGGGTGGACGAATCCATTCGAACACGACGACTTGGGCAAACGATCAGGTCAGCGAGTGGTGTGCCGAACTGATCGACAGCGACCACGTCGTCATGCGTGGGCTCGCCGATCGATTCGGGCTCGAGCTCGTGGATCTCGCCGCAGCGATTCCGGACGGGGCGGAGGACACGCTCTACTTCTTCGACCAGTACTACCTGAAGACCGACGCGAACCGGGATTTCCTGCCCGTCTACGACATCATGCAGGAGCAGCTCGCCGCTGTCGGCGACGTCTACCAGTACGATCAATACTCCTCGGACGCCTACGCTCTCGACAACACCAGTCTCGCCCAGTGGGTCGATCAAAACGTACCCGGTGGAAGCGATTCGCCTCTGGGACGACTGATCGAGGTGTCCTTCACCGAGGAGGACGGCCGTGACGCCACCGAGCTCAGCGCCCTCGTCTGCATCTCCCAACTCGCTGAGCAGGCCGATCGGTCCGACTTCAGTTACACGGGGAGCTCTGACCAGCGCTACCACACGATCGGTGGCAACCAGAGGATCCCGGACGCAGTCGCCGCACATCTCACCAGCGCCCAGCCGGATTGCGAGATCCGGCACAATTGGCGATTGACGGGTATCGCCCGCAACGCCGACGGCTCAGTGGAGCTCTCGTTCGCGACCCGCGAGGGACTCGTACAGGAATCGTTCGATCATGTCATCCTGGCGATCCCGTTCAGCGTGCTCCGGACCATCGACTATACCCTGGCAGGATTCGACCCCTTGAAGGTACGCGCCATCACGGAGCTCTCTTACGGCACCAACGCCAAACTGCAGCTGCAATTCGACAGTCGGTTTTGGCGCGAGCACGGTGCCTGGCCCGGGATCTCGACCGGCCAGATCCTCACTGACAATGGCTTCCAGAACAGCTGGGAGGTCACGCTCGGCCAGGATGGAGAGACCGGTATCATCAACATCTTCAACGGTGGTGCGATCGGTGCTGCATTCCAGCCGGAAGCTCCCTACACATCATCGGACGAATCGAGTCTTACCGGCGCCTATGCCGAGATGTTCCTCGAGCACCTGGAGACGATCTGGCCCGGGGCAACCGATCATTACCTGGGTACCGCCACGCTGAGCTACCCCACAGGTGATCCGCATGCGCTCGGCAGCTACCCTGGGTACACGGTCGGTCAGCTGACCAGCTTCGGTGGCTACGAAGGCGTCCGGCAAGGCGTCGTGCATTTCGCAGGCGACCATTGCTCCATCGACTACCAGGGATTCATGGAGGGGGCGGCGACCAGTGGTGCAGCCGCCGCGATGGAGATCATCAAGGATATCTCGCAGGGAGACGGCGCGACCCCTGTAGCGTAACCTCCGACCATGTGCTGCGGAGGTCGTGATAGCCTGCTACCCAGCGAGGCGTGATCAGAACTCGAACTGGGGCGACGTCGCGGTCAGCATTCCCGTGCGTGGCTCGATCGACCAGATCGAGCGGAGCTCGTTCTCGACGGCGGCGACGAGCTCTCCCACATCGGCCGAGGCGGTCTCATGCATCGCTTCGGCAACGATGACTACGCTCGTCGTGGATGGGCTGACCGCCGAATGGCCGCTCTGCCGGTTGGTCCAGCGCCGAGCGTGGGCTCGTCCGTCGGCATCGGCGAAGATCACCTCACCAGCCGGTGGCGTCTCGGTATCACCCGAGAAGGTCAGGTACGACTCGTCACCCCGAGCGTAGCGGACTTCGATCCCCTCACCTATCCGGGATGTATCGATAGCCGCCACCGGAATGGCGAAGGCAAGAGAGATCGCGTTGCACAGGTCGATCAGCGGATGGATGCGAGGCAGCATGCCTTCCTTGCGGTACCGTCGCAGCAGGGCCTCCGACGCGCAACGATACTGCGTCGGCTTCAACCCCATGCGTGCGAACGCGCGGCGCCAGGCCCTGATCTCGGGAAGATCGGACTCTGGACCCTCCGCGAGCTGCGCCGAGGCACGCGCCAGATACGGCTCGATCCGCTGGTCCACCGATACATCGGCGGTAATCCCCTCCGCCGCGATCACACCCGCAGCCAGCTCCGGATAGTCCCGCCAGATGTCGTCGGAATGCCGAAAGTACATGGACGCTCCCGATGCATGCGCCGGCTGAGGACCCGAGGGTGAGCACAGCCGGTACGATTTCAACACCACATCGAACTGCTCACCGTCACAACCGGGTGGCTTCGCGGTTGGGTCCCAGGAACCATGGTACCGAACAGCGGACGGTCTGGGTGGTCAGCGACGACTGGTAAGCATCACCTGGGCCCCGCTCGTCGAATCCGAGTAGCCCGGGAGTCATCTCCGGACCGCCCCTGGCGGGGTTGAGGGAGCACACGCACCGCCCACCGTGATTCGTGCCGATCTCGAGCGGTCGTTCTTGCTCCAGGCGGCAATGAACGAGTGGTTTAACGTGACGATCTCAGCACACTCCCTTCGTGGACGAGGAACGCGCCAGCTCCATCGCACGTGCCCGACGTGGATTGCGTCCCGCCGGTTGCCACACTGGCGCACCAGTGCGGGCAACCTGCATTGTGCACCTGTGGAGCAGCGTGACGGATTTCACGATCTTGACTGCCCTTTGTGATGCCCATAGCGTACCGCTGGCACAGGGTCACGCTCGACACCCGGCTTCTGGCCAAGGAAAGCAGGAACATGCCGGGCCCCCAGATGGGCGAGGACGGCCAGGTAACGCCGCTGGCAAGAGCGTGCCCGAATCGGGCTTCCAGAAGAGTTGGGACGGAGCATCGTACATGGCCAAGATCGTTTTCATCGGCGCCGGTAGCACGGTATTCGCACGCGCACTCCTGCGGGATCTCTTCACCTTTCCGGAGCTCCACGAGAGCACGATCCATCTCATGGACATCGATCCCGAGCGGTTGCGCGACTCGGAGATCGTCGCCCGACGGGTGGCGAGCGAGGCGGGAGCGAAGCCACAGATCCTGGCGACCACCGATCGTCGAGAGGCGCTCGCCAATGCCGACTACGTCGTCAACATGATCCAGGTGGGTGGCTACGAGCCCGCCACCGTCACCGACTTCGAGATCCCGGAGCGATACGGTCTGAGACAGACGATCGGTGACACCCTCGGCATCGGCGGCATCATGCGGGCTCTTCGCACGATCCCCGTCATGCTCGACATCGGTCGCGACATGGAGGAGCTCTGTCCCGATGCCCTCCTCCTGAACTACTCGAACCCGATGGCCATGCTGACCTGGGCCATGAACCTTGGGACCGACATCCGCACCGTCGGTCTGTGCCACAGCGTGTTCGGAACCGCGCATGAGCTGGCCCGCATCCTCGGGCTTCCGGCGAATGAGATCGACTATCTCTGTGCCGGCATCAACCACATGGCGTTCTACCTGCGATTCGAGCACAAGGGCGAAGATCTCTATCCCCGCCTCAGGCAACTGGCGGAGGAGGATGGCTTCCCTTCCTACGAGCGGGTTCGCGCCAGCGTATTGAAACACTTCGGATACTTCGTCACCGAGTCGTCCGAGCATTTCAGCGAGTACACGCCCTGGTTCATCAAGGATGGCCGGCAGGACCTCATCGATCACTACCGGGTGCCGCTGAATGAATACCCCGCCCGCTGCGTCGACCAGATTGCCGATTGGACCGAGATGCGCCAGGCGCTCCTCTCAGATGATCCGGCTGCGATGGACGAGTACAACGCGAGAAAGGCATCGAAGCTCAGCGGTATGTGGGAGCGCCGGATTGCGGCAATCGCGAGCGACGACCCCGAAGCAGCCGAGCGGCTTCGCACCGCCATGCTGGAGTCGCGCCAGCGGCGGGCACCGTCGCACTCGGGCGAGTACGGCACACTCATCATCCACAGCATGGAGACAGGGCAGCCGCGTGTCGTATACGGCAATGTCGCCAACGACGGCTCGATCAGCAACCTGCCCTACGACTGCGTCGTGGAAGTGCCCTGCCTCGTGGACCGCAACGGCGTCCAGGCAACACAGATCGGGGAGATGCCGGCACAGCTCGCCGCGCTGATGCTCACCAACATCAACGTCCAGCGACTTACCGTCGATGCGGCGCTCACCGGCAAGCGCGAGCACATCTATCAGGCGGCGATGCTGGATCCGCATACCGCAGCCGAGCTGTCACTGGACGAGATCGTGTCGATGGTCGACGACCTGATCGAGGCTCACGGGGATTTGCTGCCGACATTTGCCTGAAACATGCGACCGCGTGGATGGTAAACCGAATCTGCCGGGCGAGAGGCAAGCGGCCACCCCGATAGCCGCCCCCTGGCATCTGCTCCAAGGCACAACCCACTCCTGAAGATGTCCAGAAGCACCCCATCCCAACGCAGCTTCGGTGAGTGACAGCACCGTCGGGTCTACACCAGGCCAATTTATGTGAGGAGAGAGGGCAGGTACCGCGAATATCGATTCGCGGTACCTGCCCTCTCTCCTGCTCACCCGCTCTGAGCGTTCCCCGCCCGGTGCCGCTCATTGCGCGAGATGTCAAACGCCGTCTCGCCGAGGACCGGCCGGTGTTCCCTCGAGGATCGGATCGAGCTCATCTGATGAAACCACCACTCCACCGGTGCCGTCCCCGTTGATGGGTGTCGCGCTCGCATCCGCCTCCAGCTGTGTCCTGGCGATGAAGCCAAGCAGCGCGTCCAGCGTCGAACCACCCAGCACGACACTGGCGCCGTCCGCGCCTTCCAGGCCCTCGAGGGTGGGGGCCACCGTCGCGACACTGTTCGGAGCCGGCGTTCGGGTAGCCGGCATGGGTGACCCGATGGCAGTGGGCTCTGCAGTCGGCGTCAATGGTGTGGTGACAGGAGGTGAGCTCGTCGTGGTCGGCTCCGGCAACGGAGTCGAAGAGGCACCAGCTGTTGCGGATGAGCTGGGCAAGGCTGTCTCCCCCGTCGAGCTCGCGCCGCTGGCATGTGCGCCCCCACGTTCGGTGGACGGTTGGCGATGCGTCCTCGACGCGGTAGGGAGGTTCGCGGCGTCCTGCACATCGACATCGATGAGGATCGCCGTCGGAGATTGCGTTGGCGGGACGATCAGGACCGGCGTGCTGCGCGAGTCGATCGCAGCCAGGTCATCCACTGCATCGGTCGGTGTTCCCGGCGATGGCGCCGCCTCGGTCGGGCTCCGCTCCACCGAGGTCGGGGTCACCGTCACCGGCGCCTCAGCGGTTGCGGCCGGACTGACATCCGGGCTCGACGGCGTACCGGACGTCGTAGCCGCCGGAGTAGCGGTGCCGACGATTTCGAGTCCATCCGGATCGGTTCCCGCCTCCAGCTGCGACTGCGACGACGGCTCATCTGACCCTCCATCGTCTCCAGCAGTCGACCAAATGAACCAGCCGATCGCCGTCAGCACAGCCGCGACCAGGACGGCAACGGCGAGTCCCCTCCGGTCCGCGAGGACGATCTCCCGAAACCGATCGAATCTTCCCCTTGGTGGGTTTGAAACGACGAGTGGGATGAAGTCGGTATCGTCGTCCGAAACCATCGCCCCGCCACGCTGCCTTGTCCTCGCGGTCGCTTCATTCCGGCCAGCACCAGCCGAGCGCGTATCGAGCTGGGTGCCGCACATCGGACAGTAACGCTCGTCGTCTCGGCACAGCGCATTGCATTTCGGGCAGGTGACAGTCATGTCGTGCTCGATCCCTGGCTCGCACTCGTGTGTTGGAAATGGGATGGACGGAACCCGCATTTGCGCTGGGCAATGGCAGCTTCGGCTTGGGCACTGCCGGGGTCAGGGCGTACACTGGCCATGGCTGCTGCGATTCGAGCAGGCACAGCCCCCTGAGCCACCCCAACGGAGTATACCGCGCAGTGTCTGACTGGCACTGCCCAGCGATATTCCCCACGTGAGCACGCAGCGAGACGACATGGCCCCCACCCTGACCATTCCCAACCTTCAGACACATGTGCCTCTGGGTCCCCTCACTACCTACAGGATCGGCGGCCCGGCGGACCTCTTCGTCACCGCACATGCAAAGGATGAGCTGGTCGCGGCCGTGATGGAGGCTCGGGCGCAGAATATCCCCTGGTTCCTGCTCGGCACCGGCGCCAACATCCTGATCGGAGACAAGGGCTTTCGCGGCCTCGTGATCCACAACCAGGCCAACGACTGGAACATCGACGGTCGCCGTCTCACAGCGGAAAGCGGCGCCACGATCGCGGATCTCATCGAACGATCGGCCGTCGCGGGTCTCTCCGGGCTCGAGCACTATGCCGGTATCCCGAGCAGCGTCGGCGGCGCCATCTGGCAGAACCTTCACTTCCTGGCACCTGACCGGATCCACACCCTCTTCATCGAAGAGGTCGTCGAATCCGCGGAAATCCTGGATGCGAACAACGAGCGCAGGATCGTAGACCGTGACTTCTTCGAATTCGGCTACGACGACAGTCGACTCCACCATGAGGAGATCGTCGTGCTCGAGGTGACCTTCGCCTTGACCCCGAAACCGGAAGCGGAAATTCGGCAGCAGGCGATGGAAAACCTGCGCTGGCGTGCCGAACGCCAGCCAGCACTCGAGGAGTTCCCGTCATGCGGGTCCGTGTTCCAGAAGATCGCGGGAGTCGGTGCCGGGCGGCTGATCGACCAGGTCGGTCTGAAGGGTCACCGCATCGGCGGGGCCCAGATTTCTCCAAAGCACGCGAACTTTCTGGTCAACGTCGGTGGTGCCACGGCTCGCGACGTCCTCGACCTTGCCGAGCTGGCCCAACGCGAGGTCAGGCGCCAGACCGGTTACGAGCTGGTCATGGAGATCGGACTCGTCGGAGAGTTCTAGCACCCTGGCAACCGACCGCGTCGCCCGAGACAACACGCGTCCGCCACGACATCGTGGATCGGCATCGATTCTGCGGACATCACCGCTTCCGTGACGGGTATGCACAGACTGTACGGACACCCCAGTTGTGTGATATTGTCGCATGAAACGACGCCTACCGTGGTAGGATGCACGTACGTAGAGCACGCTGGCCGCGAGACCCGTGAGCCAGCCCCTGCAGCCACGTACACCATCGGATCAACGCACGGGCATGGCGGGGTTGGTGGTTGGACCGACGGGTGGTTGCTGTGCACCAGAGGAGCGAGCGGCATGGTCTTTCGACGAGATAGCAACAAGGTGGATTCCTTCCAGCGCCAGATGAACGCGCTGCGCCAGCAAATCGGCGACGAGGAGGAGAACGACGCCTTCGACATCGAAAGCGATCGCTACGGGCAGCCAGCGGATCGTGGCCGGCAGCAGCGGCAGTCCGGAGACGAGGGATACAGTTTCGGCTCGTTCCCGTCGTCCGCTCTCGCCGGAGGGCAGGATGCCTTCGAGGAGACCGACGCGCACGCCATCCCCCAGATCCCACAGGCAGACCAGCAGGTGAGCGTGATCGCCGCCGGCACCACCTGGAACGGCGACCTCGACTCCCAGGGATCCCTCCATGTCTATGGCAGGGCCTCCGGAACCCTCAAGGCGAGCGATGATATCTGGATCGCCGATGGGGCGGAGGTCGATGCCCAGATCGAAGCCGATCGTGTTGTCGTTGGAGGCAACGTCACTGGACGCATCACGGCTCACTCCCGGTTCGAGGCACTGCCGAACTGTGACATCCAGGCCGACGTCGATGCACCGACCTTTGTGGTTCACGAGGGCGCGACGCTCAACGGATCGCTGACCATGAGCACGGCCGGTCCGTCACTCGATATCGACTCGCGTGAGCCGCGCTCCCGTCCCGGATCGATCATCCAGCGCCGCGCCCGCTCATCGTCCTGATTCTTCCAAGCCACTCTTCGCACCGACCCTCAGGAGATAGACCATGTCACTTCGCGCACAGGATGCTCCCGCCACAACTGACGCGTTCGGGGCCAGCGACTCTGCCAGCGTCATCGACCGACACTCCGAGTTTGACGGCACCTACTCCACCGACCGTGACCTCCGCATTGAAGGACGTGCCAAGGGCAAGCTTCGATGTCAGGGCACGCTGCACGTGGCGCAGGGTGCGACGGTCCATGCCGAGATCGAGGCCGAGCAGGTCGTGGTCGCCGGCGTGCTCGAAGGCACCGTGACGTGCCGAACCCGCCTGCAGGTCATGCCGAGTGGGGATCTCAAGGGTCGCATCTCGACCCCCTCCCTCGTCATCAATGAGGGCGCCCGGTACGAGGGTCAGATGGAAATGCCCACGCAGAACACCCGGCTCGCCTCGACACGCAACCGTCCGTCCCTGGCGGGCAGCACCGGTAGCGGCGAGGCCGACGCCGCTCAGAACGGCGATGCGGGCGCTGGCCGGCCGGCGAGCAGTGGCTTCATTCGCCGGTTCGGCACTCCTGAGGCTCGTGAATCAAACGAGGCTGAGCAGGCCCCGGATACCGACGACGCCGCCAACGACTCCTGACCGGCAGACGAATGTGCCAGTTCGCCATGGAACCGGAAACGGGCTTGGGTCGTTGTAGAGAGTGAAACGACCCGAGCCCGGTATCGCATTTCGACCGGGCCGAGCATTCACGAAGAGAATCAACTGCCTCACCGGAAACTCGCCCAGTAGCTGGCGCAATCCCAAATACAATTGCATGGTTCATGCGCTATCCTTGGAACTGTGAAAGGTACGCAAGGTGAATGAGACCCGCCGGTGCGGTACCTGCTGGTATTACGAGCCGTCGACATTGTGGCGGCGCGGTTGGTGTCGCAACACGACGCTGAACAGGCTCGGCTACAGCCACCCGGTGCAGGAGGATGAGCACGACTGTCGGCGCGGCCGAAGCGATTTCTGGGAACCGGCGGACGAAGAGCAGCGTGCGCGCTTCAGGCGTCAGCGAATGAAGTATCGGGGCAATCGACCGTGAAACGATCTGAATTTCTCGAATCACTGCGACAGTGGCTCCCGACACCTCCTCGACTCAGCCCGATCGGTGCTGGGGGCCCCCTGCAGTTCGCCGCGTCGGGTGGTGGCGGCGGTGGCGACTACGACGATCCCGATGACGAGTTCTACGATGACGTCCCCGAGGAGCCTGCCCCTCGCCGGCGGCGTGAGGCAGACCGGCAGGCAACGGCCGGCCGTCAGCGCACGGTGCAGTCCGACCCGGACGATCGCTACTGGACGGACTACCTGCGCATCGCCCTGCCCGTCATCGGACTGCTTCTCGTGATTGCCGTCTTCTGGTACTGGGCCCAGCAGCTCATCGACGATCCGGAGGAAGACCTCACACCGACCGAGCCCGGACTCGCCGAGGTGATCAGCCAGTCCATCACGCCTCCGGCGGAGAGCGCACCGCCGGCCTCGCCAACTGTCGCCGTGGAGGATGCGGCCCAGAACGTCGCTCCAACTGCCCCGCCGCTGCAGCAGAATCCGCAGCAGGCGATCCCCTCGCCCACGCCGGATCAGGGAGCCGACCAGGGTGTTCCGCCCGAGGGCGAGGATGCCGGCACGGACAACCAGGTCGATCAGCAGGCGGATCAGCAGCAGGCTGGTGGCATCGCGCCCGACGCCGAGGTGACGGTGGTCGAGGGGCCGCTTCGCCTCCGTGCGGAGCCGTCAACCCAGGCGGAGATCGTCACCGAGCTCGAGACCGGCGCCGCCCTGACGGTACTCTCGGGTCCCGAGGAGGGCGAAGGGTATGTCTGGTGGCAGGTTGTCGACACCGTCGGAGGCAATCAGGGTTGGGTGGTCGAGGAGTTCATTCAGCCGGCCGGATAACGTCCAGCTCACGAGCAAGCTTGGCGACGCCCGTGCTCGAGCACGGGCGTCGCTCATGTGCCGCGGTCTGATTCCTGCGCATGGTATACTTTCTGCCGGGTTTGGCGCCTTGCCAAACCCTTTATTGAGCACGCGTTGTGACTGGTCGCGGTGTGCCCGGATGGGTTTGCGATCGGGATGATCAGCGCGGAAGATCCAACACAAGAGAGGTTTTCATGGCGAGTACACAGCGACGAAACGAGCCCGTCAGCCTGAAGGCGCTCCTCGAGGCAGGCGTCCACTTCGGTCACCAGAAGAACCGCTGGAACCCGAAGATGAAGCGCTACATCTTCACGGAGCGCAATGGCATCCACATCCTGGACCTGCAGCAGTCGGTCCCGATGCTGGAGGCGGCGCACGAGTTCGTCAGCAGCCTTACGGCCAGTGGCAAGCACATTCTTTTCGTCGGTACCAAGAAGCAGGCCCAGGACATCGTTCGCCGCGAGGCCGAGCGCAGCGGCCAGTTCTACGTGAACACCCGCTGGCTGGGCGGCACGCTGACCAACTGGGTCACGATTCGCCGGCGGCTCCAGGCGCTCAAGCGCCTCAAGCAGGAGCAGCAGGAGGGCCAGTGGGATCTCCTTCCGAAGAACGAGGCGTCGAAGAAGCTCGAGGAGCTTGAGCGGCTCGAGCGCAAGATCGGCGGCATGCAGGACATGACGCAGCTGCCGGGCGCCCTTTTCGTGATCGATCCCAAGCGTGAGCATCTCGCGATTCACGAGGCCAACCGGCTCGGCATTCCGATCATCGCGATGGTCGACAGCAACTGCGACCCGGATCCGATCGACTTCCCCATTCCGGCCAACGACGACGCGATTCGCTCCATCCGCCTGATCACCGCGGGGATCGCCGACGCGGCCATCAACGGTCGCACCGAGCTCGAAAGCTCCCAGGCTGAGGACGAGGCCCTCGCCGAGGCCGATCTCGACGACACGGACATCGACGAGGCGATCCTGGAGAAGGGCGACGACGTGTAGACGTCGCTCCCCTGCAATACCGAACGAATCAACACAGAGAGGTGGATGAGAGTCGTGGCAGTCACAACCGCACAGATCAAGGAGCTCCGTGAGAAGTCGGGCGCCGGCATCATGGAGAGCAAGCGCGCGCTCGAGGAGACGAACGGCAACATCGAGAAGGCCATCGAGCTGCTTCGGCAGCAGGGCGTCGCCAAGGCCAGCAAGAAGGCCGACCGCGAGGCTTCTCAGGGCGTCGTCGAGCCGTACATCCATGGCGGTGGTCGAATTGGTGCCCTCGTCGAGGTCAACTGCGAGACCGACTTCGTTGCCCGCACGCCTGACTTCCAGAGCCTTGCCCACGACATCGCCATGCAGGTTGCCGCGACGGCACCGCGCTACATCTCCGGGGACGACATCCCCGAGAGCGACTTCGCTGCCCTCGAGGCCGAGTTCGGCTCGCGGGAGGAAGCGATCGCGCAGACGGCGCTCATGGACCAGATCTTCATCAAGGACGGCAAGAAGACCGTCCGCGAGCTGGTCAAGGAGCACATCGGCAAGCTCGGCGAGAACATCGTCGTCAGCCGGTTCAGCCGGTTCGAGCTTGGCGGATCGAGCAACGTGGCCGCGATCCAGAAGCCGGTGACCGAAGGTTAGCAGGTCCAATCGGCGCCGTCTTTCGGTGAAAGACGGCGCCGATTTGTATCTGGCGGATTCCAGGAATCAACGTCGCTATTCAAGGAGCCGGCCCATGCCAGCGAAGCCCTACAAGCGCATCCTTCTCAAGTTGAGCGGCGAGGCCCTCATGGGCGAAAAGCCGTTCGGCATCGACCCCACCGTGGCGCAGTCGATGGCCCGGGAGATCAGCGACGTGCTGCAAACCGGGGCGCAGATCGGTATCGTCATCGGGGGCGGGAACATCTGGCGAGGGCTTTCGGCGGCCGGCAAGGGAATGGACCGCGCCACCGCCGACTACATGGGCATGATCGCGACGGTTCTCAACGCTCTCACCTTGCAGGACGCGCTGGAAAACGAGGACGTCCAGACGCGCGTGATGACGGCGATCGAGATGCGAGACGTCGCCGAGCCGTACATCAGACGTCGCGCGATCCGGCACATGGAGAAGGAGCGCGTCGTCATTCTCGCGGCCGGGACCGGCAACCCCTACTTCACGACCGACACCGCCGCCGCGCTCCGGGCCCTGGAACTCGACGCGGACGCGCTGCTGATGGCCAAGAACCGTGTGGACGGCGTCTATTCCTCCGACCCGCGCACCGACGGAAACGCCAGACGGTACAACCACATCACCCACCAGGAAGCGCTCGAAAAGAACCTCAAGGTGATGGACGCCTCGGCTCTCGCACTCTGCCGAGACAACAACCTGCCGATCATCGTCTTCGACATGTCACTGCCAGGTACGATCCGACGCGTCGTCAACGGCGAATCCGTAGGGACTTTGGTATCCTCAACGGAGAACGACACTCACAGGTAGCCCTTTTCCAAATGAGATCTTGACCACGGATTCGGAAAGGACGGGACCTTCATGACAGCCGAGATCCTGAAGGATGCAGAATCACGCATGAACAAGGCGATGGATGCCTTGCACCACAACCTGGGGTCGGTTCGCACCGGTCGCGCGACTCCGGCACTTCTGGATCGCATCAATGTCGACTACTACGGTACGTCCACCCCACTGAATCAGCTCGCCGGCATCTCCGCCCCCGAGCCCAGGCTCCTCGTGATTCAGCCGTGGGATCGCGGCAGCATCGGACCGATCGAGAAGGCCATCCAGACGTCCGATCTCGGCCTCACTCCCAACAACGATGGTCAACTCATCCGCATCTCCATCCCGGCGCTGACGGAAGAGCGGAGAAAACAGCTGGTCAAGGTCGTCCACCAGACCGTTGAGGAGAGCAAGGTCGCCGTGCGGAATATTCGACGCGACGCGGTCAGCCAGCTTCGCAAGAAGCTGACCGACAAGGAAATCTCCGAGGACGACGAGCGTCGCGCCGTGGAGGAAGTCGACGCGCTTGCCAGGAAGTACGTTGAGCGTGCCGAGGAGATCGGCAAGAGCAAGGAACAGGAAGTCCTCGAGGTCTAGGGCATGTCAGCAGCACAGCCACCGATCCCATCATCTCACCAGGCCGACGAGGCCAGCGAAACATCGGACACGGCTGGCGTGCTTGCCATCCCGCCCGAACGCATCCCGCGTCATGTCGCGATCATCATGGACGGTAATGGCCGCTGGGCCCGCCAGCGCGGCCTCGCTCGGATCGAAGGCCATGAGGCCGGTACCGAGAACATCCGTCGCATTACCCACGCCGCCGGTCGTATGGGGATCAAGTACCTGACGCTCTGGGCATTCTCTGCCGAGAACTGGCGCCGACCCAAGGAGGAAGTCGAAGGCATCCTCAATATCCTGAGCCGCGCGATCGAGACCGAAACCGACGAGCTCCATCGCCAGGGAGCGCAGCTCCGGCATATCGGTGATCTCGGTTCGCTGTCACCGGAGTTGCGCGAGGCAATCGGAGATGCGATCCATCGCACCCGCAACAACGACAAGCTGGTGCTCACCCTGGCGTTCAACTACGGCGGCCGGCAGGAGCTGTTGCGGGCGGTCCGCGAGATCGTCGCCAGCGGTGTTGATGCCGACGACATCGACGAGGAGATGATCGAGCGCCACCTCTACACTCGGGATCTACCGGATCCGGACCTCATCATCCGTACCTCCGGTGAGTATCGGCTCAGCAACTTCCTCTGCTGGCAGGGCGCCTACTCTGAGCTTCATTTCTGCCCGACGCTCTGGCCGGATTTCGGGCCCGAGCACCTCGAGGCCGCCGTCATGGACTACGCACACCGGGAACGCCGGTTCGGGGCAATCGCGGCGGCTTCCACAAGCAGCTAGGAGGGCCAGGTCCTGCGCACTCGGGTCATCTCCTCCTTCGGGGTCATCGCGATCGGTGTCACCGCGACATTGTTGGGTGGGGCCGTTTTCGCTGCCGTCATCGCGGCAATCGCCTTGGGCGCCTACTTCGAGGTCTCGAGGATCACCCCTCAGATCGGTCTCGGCTACCAACTGGCCTGGCCCGGTTATGCGGTCATCTTTTCCGGCGCCTCGCTTGCCCTGATCTGGGACGAGAGCTGGACGTTGCCGCTGTTCGTCGCGCTGGCGATGCTGTTGCCGATCCTGATGATCTTCCGAATGCCGACGAATGCCGAGAGCTTTTCTTCCTGGGTCGCCTCGACGGCGACTGGGGTCTACCTGGGCATCCCGACGTTTGCGGCCATCTCGCTTCGCCAGACCATTGGAGACCTTGAGGTCGGCTGGGCCAGCGACCTCGGAGCGTTCTTCTCCATCTCCGACGAATCACGAGCGCTGGGGATGGGGTGGGCGATGACCGCCGTCGCCGCGACCTGGTTGAGTGACACCTTTGCGCTCTTCGTCGGTCGCGCGCTTGGCAGAACACCGCTCATCCCGCATATCAGCCCCAGGAAGACCCTGGAAGGCGCCGCAGGAGGCGTTCTGGGAGCCGTGGTGGCCACCGTAGGACTCACCCTGCTGCTCGGGTTGCCCGACGTCTCGGTACCCCTGGCAATCGTCTTCGGCGTTCTTCTTGCTGTCGTGGGCATCGGTGGTGACCTGACGGAATCGTTTATCAAGCGCAGTGGTGGCGTCAAGGACAGTGGCACCCTCATTCCTGGTCACGGCGGTGTTTTCGACCGTGTCGATGCACTCTGGCCCACGCTGCTCGTGACGTGGGTCATAGTCCAGTATCTCTACTAGCGGGATACGGAGACGGAGTGCGAGATGGTGACGAGAATTGCTCTGCTGGGGTCCACCGGCTCGATCGGCCGGCAGACGCTCGATGTGGTCGAGCAGCACCCTGACGCCTTCGAGGTCGTCGTGATCGCCGCCCGCAGCAACCTTGACCTGCTCAGGGAACAGGTTCGCAGACACCGCCCGAGCCTTGTCGTCTGCGCCTCTTCCGAGCGCCGCGTGGAGGGAGTCGAGACGCTCCCCACACCGGAAGGTCTGATTGCCGCCGCCACGCACCCTGAGGTCGATCTGGTCGTCTTCGCGACGTCGGGGCACGATGCGATCCCGGCCACAATAGCGGCGATCGAGGCTGGCAAGCAGATCGCGATCGCAAACAAGGAAGCCATTGTCTGCGCTGGCGAGGTCATCATGCCGCTCGCTCGCCAGCACGGTGTCCAACTCCGTCCCATCGATAGTGAACACAGTGCCGTCTGGCAGTCCCTCGCTTCGGGAAGCACGGATAGCCTCGCCAGAATCATCCTCACCGCCTCAGGCGGACCGTTCCGCACCACACCGGCGCATGAGCTCGCTCGCGTCTCATACGAGCAGGCCCTCAGGCACCCGAACTGGAGCATGGGCTCGAAGATCACGATCGACTCGGCCACGCTCGTCAACAAGGGGCTCGAGGTGATCGAGGCGCACCATCTGTTCGACGTTCCCTTCGGGCGCATCGAGGTGGTCATTCATCCGGAGCAGATCATCCACTCGCTGGTCGAGTTCGTCGACGGCAATGTGATCGCCCAGCTGAGCTATCCCGACATGCGCCTGCCGATCCAGTATGCCCTTGGCTACCCGGTCCGTCTGCCGGCCACGACCCGTCCGCTCGATCTCGCGAGCGTCGGCCGGCTCAGCTTCGAGGCGCCGGATCTCGCCAGATTCCCGGCCCTGCGCCTCGCGCGGGAGGCTGGCGAAGCGGGCAAGAGCTTGCCGACCGTGTTCAGTGCGGCTGACGAAGTGGCGGTCGATGCGTTCGCGGACGGGCGAATCACCTTCCAGGGTATCCCGCGCCTGATAGAAACCGTGCTCGATCGGCACTCGCCACATGACATTACGACCCTCGACGATGTCCTCGAAGCGGACCGCTGGGCGCGCCGGGAAGCAGAGCGACTCACGCGTGAGATCGCCTGATCGCAGGCAACGTTCGATCACTGGGTGCCTGGCAATCCCATAGACACGACCGCGGCGACGGGCAGCTCCGCGGCAACCGTAACGACATCGACGCGCGCAGGGCGCAATTGCCGTAGCGCATCGACAGACGCAGTCAGCGTCGCTCCGGTCGTCCTCACATCATCTACGACGACGATGCGAAGGCCTGAACGAAGCCCGGTATCGGGACTGATCGCGAACGAACCTTTCACGTTCGTTCTGCGCGCAGAAGCGCTGAGACCGACCTGGGAGGCTCGCTCGGATGTCTGTACGAGGATTCGTCGCGGCACAGGTATGCCCAGAGATCGGCAGGCGCTCTCCGCGATCAGTTCGGCCTGGTTGTAGCCACGGTCCCCCTGGCGATCCCGGTACATGGGCACAGGCACCACCACGTCTGATCGACGCAGGACATCGCCGCATCTGGAGGCCGCGAGCACGCATCCCAGAAACGCTGCGCGGTCGCGCTCGCCCTCGTATTTGGCTCCCCTCACCGCTTCCGCGACCCAGCCAACGTACGGCAGAGCCGACGAAGCGGACGAAATCCGGGGATGCAGGCCTGCGCAACCGCACCTACCCGCCACCACCGGCACGCCACAGCGAGCGCAGCGGTTCGCAACATCCTCGAACGCCGGAACGGACAGGATGCAGCGCTCGCAAAGCCACACTCCGCGCTCTCCACAGCCGCTGCAACGTGGTGGAAACAGCAGATCCTTCACGAAGAGCGACGCCCGAGCCGTAATGGACGCGGGCGCGGGCACAAAAAGACGGCGGCTCCACGAGGGAACCGCCGTCAACCTGGTAGCGGGGGGAGGATTCGAACCTCCGACCTTTGGGTTATGAGCCCAACGAGCTGCCACTGCTCCACCCCGCGTCAGTTGCGACGATGCGGGGCGCCCGCAGCGGCCTCGCCTCCCGTGGCGTCAC
>Ga0180220_1000424_pt1 | contig 48606 bp, 43 predicted proteins | sample eDN5th37CBELigBY_FD_151335 | JGI IMG/M metagenome (GOLD analysis project Ga0180220, IMG submission 151335) | Enriched backyard soil microbial communities from Emeryville, California, USA - eDNA 5th pass 37_C BE-Lig BY (version 2) (version 2) | ecosystem: Environmental > Terrestrial > Soil >...
TGGAGTCCTTCGCGGCCCAGGTCGTCGCCCACCAGCTCCTTCTCGCGCACCGCGGCGGCGAGGTCGAAGAGGGGCAGCGGCCTGCCCACCCGGCCCACCAGGTCGAAGACCAGCTCCGCCGCCGGGGCCAGGCGCCGCTTCCTCCTCCGCTCCTCCTCGTGCTTGCGCCGCCGATCGCCGCGGCCCGCGACCCGCACGTTGGCGGGGTCGACCTTGGGATGCCGCTCGCGTCCGCGCAGCGGCGGCTCGGATTCGTCGCGGGGCTCGGGCTTGCCGCTCTGCTCCAGCGCCTCGGGCTGGTTCACCAGGTTCCAGTCGGTGAGGCCGTAGGTGTCGGGCTCCACCGCGACGAGGCGTCCGTCGTGGCTCCGCCGCGCCATCGCCGCGAGCCGGGAGGACATGGTGACCTCCGGCTCCTTGCCCACGTGGGAGAGCAGGTTCTCCCGGAGCGCGATCTCGGTGATCTCCTTGGCGTGCAGGGGGTGTCCCGCCTTGAGCAGGACCTGGACGGCGGCCTCATAGAAGGTCATGGGGATTCTCTCTCGGACCGTCGCGGCGGCGCTCCATCCGATCCCCGGGGAGGCCACGGCCACGGCGCCCGCGCATGGTCCCGCAGGCTGGTGGACAGATCGGCGGCGAGCGTAAAGTGCTTGAAGTTACGAGTCAATCCAGTATTTCGCGCCCCGGGCGCCCGCGCGGTTGCGGGAGGAGCGCGCCTTCCGCCATGGTTGAACGGCCGTGATTCGGATCCGCATGAACGCCGACCCCGTGGGTGCCGGCAGAGGCGGGGGCGACGTGCTCCTCCGCCTGGAGATCGACGAGGTCGAGGTCACGGGCGGGCGCCTCTTCGGCCCCGCCGACGAGATCCTCGCGTCGCTGCTCGGCGGCCTGCGCGAGCTCCTCGACGGCTCGAGGACCGAGCTCGACGTCTCGTTCTCGGACGGCGCCTACGAGCTGGCGATCGGCGCTGCGGGGAAGGACGCCCTGATCTCCCTCGCCTCCCTCCGGCGCCCCGCCGGCGTGGTGTTCCGCGATCTCCGCGTGGACCTCGACGAGCTCGTCGAGGCCGCGCTCGCCTGCGCCGACGAGCGGCTGGCGGGGCTCGCCGCGGCGGGAGGGGCCGAGCATCCGGCGGCGGCGAGGCGGCTGCGCGGCTCGGCGCGACGGCTGGCGAGGCTGCGGGGGGGCCGATCGACCGCGCGGGCCGAGGGGAGCGCCTCCCCGGGCGACGGCGCGGCCCCCTCGCCCCGGTCGTCTCCTCCGGGCGGCGGGCTGACCTTCGGCTTCGACCAGCACGATCCCGACGGGCGGATCCGCGCGTACCGGACGGGCGCGGGCCTGCACGCCCTCCTGGCGCCGGGGCACGTCTACGTCCACGGGCCCGACGGCGAGGAGCTGGCGGTCGCCTCCGGCGCGCCGTTCCTGATCCTGCGCGAGCTCTCCGACGTCGCGGCCCGGATGCTCGAGGCACAGCGCAGCGGCGCCTCCTCGTACGTCCTCCCCTTCGAGGCGCCCCTCGAGGTCGATCTCGCGGGAGGCGCCGTCACCATCGCGGGCCGCACCCTCCGCTGCGCGGCGGACGCCGTCGCCCGCGCGATCTTCTCGGCCCTCCTCGACTTCGCGGGCGTGATCCGCGCCCGCAACCCGAGGCTCGCGGCCAGCGCGCATCTTTCGGGCGCCGTGCAGGACGCGAGGATGCGCCTCGCGCTCTGCGACGAGCGCCGGGCGGGCGCGGTGCGGGTCGCACACCCCGCCCCTCCCCTCGCCGGCGCGCCGCGGCGGGAGCCGGTCGAGCCACCGATCGCGCCCGGGGCGCTGCGCCGGATCGCGCTGCGGGAGGCGTGGCGGCGCGAGCTCCCCCGCATCGACGCCTTCCGGGTGTGGGGCGAGCACGCGTGGATCGCGCACGAGGGCGGCGCCACGCGGATCTCGCTGCGGGACGGGACGATCTCCGCGCGCGTCGTCGTCGGCCCCGCAGGGGAGCTCGTCGCCGCGGGCGCCATCGCCTTCGCGCTGGACGGCGGCGCCCTCTCCCGCTTCGACCCGGATGGCGCCCTGGTCTGGCGCAGGAGCGTCGACGCGGATCGCCTGGAGGCCGCCTGGACGCCGCCGCGCTCGCCGCTCGCCTGGCTGAAGGTCGGCGGCGCCGACTTCGTGGCGGTGGACGCGAAGACGGGGGCCGAGGCCTTCCGCTTCTCGCCGCCGGCCGCCCGCTCCTGCGTCGAGGCCACCAGCGGCGGCCTCTTGGTGGTCGCGTCCGACAACGGCATGGCCTACGGGCTGGACGCCCGCGCCGGCGCGATCGTCTGGCGCGCGCCCCTCGAGCGGGAGCCGTCGGCGCTCGCCATCGCCGGCCGCCGGCTGGTCTGCGCCGGCCGGGAGGGCGGCCGCGTGATCCTCGACGGCCTCGACGCCGCCACGGGGGAGGGTTCGTTCTGCGTCGAGACCTCGCTGTCGCGCGTCGGCGCGCTCCTCGCCGACGCCCGGGGCGTGGTGGCGGCCGGGATGGGCGCGTCGGTGCCGGAGGTGGTCCGGATCGACGCCGACGGGAGGGTGCGGTGGATCGCGAGACCCAACCTCGGCGCGGGCTCGCCCCGGATCGCCCGGACGGGCGGCGCGCTCTTCGCGCGCGGCTCGGAGGGCGTCGCCCGGATCGATCGTGGCAAGGTGCGGTGGAACGCCCCCTGCGGTCCCGGAGGGGTGCCCGTGGTCACCCGCGGCGTGGCGGTGCTCCCGGGGGCGGAGACGGGGCTGCTGGATGCGGCGACCGGGAGGCCCGTGGAGTCGGCGGCGAGGCTCCCGCCCGCCGATCACCTCGCCGTCGGAGGGACCGGCGTCCTGGTCCTCGCCGACGCCGACGGCACCTGCGTGGGCCTTCGCCCCTCGGGCGCCCTCGCCGTGGTCGTCTGACGCGGGACGGCGCGCACCGGCGCCGGGGCCCTCGCCTCAGGCGATGGGTCGGAAGTCGGTGAGGGTGCGGAAGGCCGCCAGCCTCTCGTCGATCTCCCGGCGGGTGAGCTCGCGGAAGCGATCGAGGGAGAAGCGCTCCACGCAGAAGCTGGCCAGCGTCGAGCCGGCGACGCAGGCCTGCCGCAGGGAGTCGGCGTCGAGGTCGGCGCCGCGGTTGGCGAGGAAGCCCATGAACCCGCCCGCGAAGGAGTCGCCCGCGCCGGTGGGATCGAAGACCTCGTCCAGCGGATACGCGGGGGCGGCGAAGACCTGCTCCTTCTCGAAGAGGAGCGCGCCGTACTCGCCCCGCTTCACCACCACCAGGGTGGGGCCGTGGGCGAGCACGAAGCGGGCCGCCTTCACCACGTTGTGCTCGCGGGAGAGCTGCCGCACCTCGGCGTCGTTGATGAAGAGCAGGTCGACCCGGGCCAGGACCTCGAGGAGCTTCTCGCGCGTCCCCTCGATCCAGAAGTTCATGGTGTCCATGGCCACGAGCTTCGGCCGCGCCGCCACCTGGTCGAGGACCTGGCCCTGCAGTTCGGGGTGGATGTTGCCGAGGAAGAGGAAGTCGGGCCGCCGGAAGGCCTCGGGGAGCTCGGGGCGGAACTCGCCGAAGACGTTGAGCTGCGTGTCCAGGGTCTGGGCCTCGTTGAGGTCGTAGCCGTAGCGGCCGCTCCACCGGAAGGTGCGCCCCTGGGCCCGGGTGAGCCCCGCCAGATCCACGCCGCGATCGGCGAGGAATCGAAGGGGCTCCTCGGGGAAGTCTTCGCCCACCACGCCCACGAGCTGCACCGGGCCGAAGAACGACGCGGCGGTGGAGAAGAACGTCGCAGAGCCGCCCGGCACGTCCTTGCGCACGCCGAAGGGCGTCTCCAGCGAATCCAGCGCGACCGATCCAACCACCAGCATCGACATGACGAACCTTCCTTCCTCGATTCAGATCGGGCGCGTGAGCTGCCCGGTGAGCGTCCCCTTCGCCGGCCGGCGGCCGGGGCCGCCCGCCGCCGCGAGCTGGCCGCACGCCGCCAGGATGTCGCGGCCGCGGTTCTTGCGGGCCATGGCCTGCACGCCGCGCTCCATCAGGCCGGCGACGAAGGCCTCCACGCGCCGGGGCGGCGACGGCTCGTACGGCAGCCCCTCGTTCCGGTTGTACTGGATGAGGTTCACCTTCGCGGGCACCCGCCGTACCAGCGCGGCGAGGCGCTCCAGATCCTCGTCGGTGTCGTTGATCCCGGCGAAGAGCACGTACTCGAAGGTGATACGGCGGCCCTGCTTCATGGGGAACCGCTCGCACGCCTCCAGGAGGTCGTCGATCCTCCACCGGCGGTTCACCGGCATGATCCGATCGCGGACCTCGTCGGTGGTGGCGTTCAGCGACACCGCGAGCTTCACGTCCGTCTCGGCGCCGAGGCGCAGGATGTTGGGGACGATGCCCGCGGTGGAGACGGTGACGTGCCGGTTGGAGAAGTTGGGCCCGTCCTCCGAGAGGAGGATCTCGAGGGAGGCCCGGACGTTGTCGTAGTTGTGGAGCGGCTCGCCCATCCCCATGTAGACGAGGTTGGTGAGCGGCCGCGGGCCGGGCTCGAGGCCCCGCTCGATCAGGTAGCGGTTCACCCGATGCACCTGATCCACGATCTCGCCGACGGTGAGGTTGCGGGACAGCCCCATGGTCCCGGTGGCGCAGAAGCCGCAGCCCATCGCGCACCCCACCTGTGTGGAGATGCAGAGGGTGCGTCGGTGGGTCCCGAGGTCCGGCATGTACACCGACTCGATCGTCTTCCCGTCCTCGGTGCGCCATCGGAACTTGATGGTGCCGTCGGTGGAGTGCTGCTCCGCATCGAGCGCGAGCTCGCCCAGGCGGGCGTGGGCGGAGAGGGTCTCCCGGAACGCCCTGGAGAGATCCGTCATCTCGTCGAACGAGGTGGCGTACCTGCGGTGCAGCCAGCGGTAGAGCTGCACCGCGCGAAAGGGCCTCTCCCCCAGCCCGATCACCACCTCCCGCAGCGCCTCCAGGGAGAGCGACCGCAGGTCGGGCGGGACGGGCGGCGCCCGATCGGCGACGGCGAGGCGCACGCTCAGCTCCTCCTGGCCGCCGCCAGGGGCTCCAGCGGATCCGCCGGCGCCTCGGCGGGCCCGGCCGTCGCCGCCTCGACGTCCGCACCCGGCGGCCCGTCGGAGGGCGTGGCCTCCACCGCGAGCTCCACCTCCAGCACCCGCTTCTCGTCCGCCGCGCGCACGGTGAAGACGAGGCCGCCGAAGCGGACCTCCTCGCCCTCTCCCGGCACCCGGCCGGCCATGGCGGTGATGAAGCCGCCCAGCGTGTCGTAGTCGCCGTCCTCGGGGAACTCGAACTCGACCTCCTCCGGAAGGGCCTCCTCGAGGAACTCCTCCAGGTCGCGGACCGACACGTGGCCGTCGGCGACGAAGACGCCATCGGCGAGGACGCGGATCTCCTGCTCCTCCTCGCCGTCGTCCTCGTCGCGGATCTCGCCGACGATCTGCTCCACCACGTCCTCGAGGGTGACGACGCCGGAGGTGCCGCCGAACTCGTCGACGACCACGGCGAGCTGCAAGCCGCGGCGCTGGAAGTCGGTGAGCAGGTGGCTGATGCGCATGGTCTCCGGCACGAAGAACGGCGGGCTCACCCAGTTGGCCAGGCGGAACTTCCCCTTGCCGGCGGGCTCCTTGCCCAGATCCTCCAGCAGGCGCTTGGAGTAGAGCACGCCGATCACGTTGTCGACCGAATCCTCGAAGACGGGCACCCGGGAGTGCCCGGATTCGACCACTGTGCGGACCACCTCCTCGTAGGAGGCGTCGGCCGCCAGCGCCACCACCTTGGGCCGGGGGACCATGATCTCCCGGACCCTCACGTGGGAGAACTCGATCACCGACTCGAGGAGCTCGCGCTCGTCGTCGTCGAGCACCCCCGCCTCGGCGCCCTTCTCGATGAGGTACTCGAGCTGCTCGGTGGTGCCGCTCTGGCTGCGGGCGCCCTTGCCCCGCAGCAGCCGGGAGAGCGCTCCCAGGGGGGCGATCAGCGGGCGGAACGCGGCCTCGATCGCCGCGCCGACGGGCGCCGTCCAGGCGAGGCTCCGCTCGGGATCCCGGCACGCGAGGGCCCGGGCCGCGGTCACCGCGACGATCAGGAGGAGGAGGCTCCCGCCCATCGACAGGGCGAGGAGGGGCGCGAACGCCCCGGCGCCGGGTTCGAGCCAGGAGAGCGAGGCCAGCGCGGCGGCCATGCCGAAGGCGCCCTTGGCCAGCGAGTCCACCACGATGAGCGCCAGGCGCACGGCGTCCGGCCGGCCCACGAAGCGGGCGAGTCCCGCCGGCGGCTTGCGCTCCTTGGCTTCGAGGATGGCCTCGGCCCGGTGCTCACCCAGCGCGGCGAGGGCCGCGGAGGTGGAGGAGGCGAGGATGGAGACGAGGAGCGCCACGCCCCCCGCGACGAGGTACTCCAGGGTCTCGGTACTTGATCCCAAATATTCAGCTCCGATCGCCGGCACCCCGAAGGAGCGCCGCCTGCCGGCTTCGCCCTCCGAAGGCCATCCCGTGGGTAGAACCCCCAGGTTACCGACGATCGTCGTTCTTGGGAACGGCCGGGTGCCGCCCGGCCGCTCCTGCAGCTCCCCTCGCGAGGGAGCGTTCGGTTCCACGCGAGCGCCCCCGGACCGGCCGTCGCAGAGGCCGCGGAGGGCGTTCGAGGAGAAAACGCCCCGCCCGCGGGAAGAAATCCGGGCCGGAGCCGGGGCGGCGAGGGCCTACTTCCGGGCCTTCCAGTCGTAGGCGACCAGGTCCGTCTGCGCGAAGAAGTAGGCGATCTCCGTCCGGGCGTTCTCGAGGCTGTCGGAGCCGTGGACGGTGTTGGCGTCGATGCTCTCGGCGAAGTCCTTGCGGATCGTGCCGGGGGCCGCGTCCTTCGGGTTGGTGGCGCCCATGATCTCGCGGTTGGCCGCCACGGCGTTCTCACCCTCGAGGACCATGAGGAGGACGGGGCCCGAGGTCATGAAGGCGACCAGGTCCTTGAAGAAGGGACGCTCGGCGTGGACGGCGTAGAAGCCGGCCGCCTCCGCCTCGGTGAGCCGCTTCATCTTCATGGCCACGGGCTTGAGGCCCTTGGTCTCGAAGCGGTCGACGATCTTGCCGATCACGCCCTTCTCGAGGGCGTCCGGCTTGAGGATGGAGAGGGTGCGTTCGATTGCCATGTGCTGCTCCAGTCGCGGCGACCCGCGTCGCCGTCAGAGGGGTTCGGTCAGGGCTGGACGCCGCGCTCGGCCAGGAGGGCCTTCAGCGTGGAGCCGAGCTCCGCCGGGGTGGGCGCGACGCGTACGCCGGCCTTCTCCATGGCGGCAATCTTCTCCTCGGCCGTCCCCTGCCCGCCGGAGATGATCGCGCCGGCGTGGCCCATGCGCTTGCCCGGGGGCGCGGTGCGCCCGGCGATGAAGCCCACCACCGGCTTCTTCACGTTCTTCTCGATGAAGGCGGCCGCCTCCTCCTCCGCGCTGCCGCCGATCTCGCCGATCATGATGATGGCGGAGGTCTCCGGATCGGCCTCGAACTCCCGGAGGCAGTCGATGAAGTTGGTGCCGTTCACCGGATCGCCGCCGATGCCCACCGCGGTGGACTGGCCCCATCCGAGCCGGGTCACCTGGTACACCGCCTCGTAGGTGAGCGTGCCGGAGCGGGAGACGATGCCGACCGATCCCTTGCGGTGGATGTGGCCCGGCATGATGCCGATCTTGCAACCGCCCTTGGAGCCCTCCCCCGATCCGGGCGTGATCACGCCGGGGCAGTTGGGGCCGATGAGCCGGGCGCCCGAGCCCTCGATGCCCCTCTTCACCCGGACCATGTCGAGCACCGGGATCCCCTCGGTGATGGCCACGACGATCTTCACGCCGTTGTTCACCGCGTCGAGGATCGAGTCGGCGGCGTACGGGGGCGGCACGTAGATCACGGAGGCGGTGGCGCCCGTCTCCTTCACCGCCTGCTGGACGGTGTCGAAGATCGGGACCTTCTTCTCGAAGAGCTGCCCGCCCTTGCCCGGGGTGACGCCGCCCACCACCTTGGTGCCGTAGGCGAGCATCTGGCTGGCGTGGAAGCTACCGGCGGAGCCGGTGATTCCCTGCACCAGGACCGTGGTGTCCTCGTTCACGAAGATCGACATTTCACTTGGCTCCCGCGGCGGCGACCGCCTTCTGCGCGCCTTCGAGCATGGTGTCGGCGGTGAGGATGTTCATGCCGCTCTGGGCGAACTTGGCCTTGCCCAGCTCGACGTTGGTGCCCTCGAGGCGGACGACGAGGGGCACCTGGAGGCCGACCTCCTTCGCGGCGGCGATCACGCCGTCGGCGATGACGTCGCACTTCATGATGCCGCCGAAGATGTTGACGAACACCGCCTTCACCGCGGGGTCCGCGAGGATCAGCTTGAACGCGGCAGTCACCTTCTTCTCGTCGGCGCCGCCGCCCACGTCCAGGAAGTTGGCGGGCATGCCGCCGCAGTACTGGATGATGTCCATGGTGGCCATGGCGAGGCCGGCGCCGTTCACCATGCAGCCGATGTTGCCGGACAGCGAGATGTAGGCGAGGTCGTAGGCCTTGGCCTCCCGCTCCCGGGGATCCTCCTCGAGGGGATCGCGGTACTCGAGCAGGTCGGCGTGGCGGAAGAGCGCGTTGTCGTCGAAGTCCACCTTGGCGTCCAGGGCGAGCACGTCGCCGCCCTTGGTGATCACCAGCGGGTTGATCTCGACGAGGCTGGCGTCGGTGCCGTCCACGCAGCGCGCCAGCGCGTCGCAGAACTTCACGAACTTGCCGACCGTGGGGCCCTGGAGGCCGAGGCCGAAGGCCAGCTCGCGCCCCTGGTACGGCTGGAAGCCCACCGCGGGGTCGATCCCCGCCCGCAGGATCTTCTCCGGATGCGCGGCCGCCACCTCCTCGATCTCCATCCCGCCCTCGGTGGAGGCCATGATGGTCATCCGCGAGGTCGCGCGATCCAGGGTGAGGCCGAGGTAGAGCTCCTTGTCGATGTCGAGCCCCTCCTCGACGTACACCTTGTTGACCTTGGCCCCCTCGGGGCCGGTCTGCACGGTGACCAGGGTCTTGCCGAGCATCGCCTCGGCGAAGCGGCGCGCCTCGTCGGGCGACCTCGCCAGCCGCACGCCGCGACCTCCGTCGGAGTCCTTGAAGGTACCCTTGCCGCGGCCGCCGGCGTGGACCTGGCTCTTCACCACCACCACCGACGTGCCCAGCTCCTTGGCGGCGGCCTCCGCCTCCGCCGGCGAGACGGCGAGGATCCCGCGGGGCGTGGGGACGCCGTACCGCCGGAAGACCTCCTTCCCCTGGTACTCGTGGATCTTCACGATCGCTCCTTTGCGGCGGAGGCGGAATCCTGCCGCGCTCCAACCCGAAAAACGGAAAACCGGCGACGCGCCGGTTATCACATCTCGTCCGCGGGGCGACAGGTTTCGCCCTCCGCCCCGCCACGAATGTCTAGTCCTTGCCGCCCCGCTTGCCCTTCGCGCGGGAGCGGATGAACTCGCGGTTCATCTCGGCGATCACGCGGATGGGGATCTCCTTGGGGCAGACCGCCTCGCACTCCCGGTGGTTCGAGCAGTTGCCGAAGCCCTGCGCGTCCATCTCCGCCACCATCGCGTCGACGCGGGCGGTCCGCTCCACCCGACCCTGGGGCAGGTGCTTGTACTTGGAGATCTGCGCCCCCACGAAGAGCATCGCCGAGGAGTTGGGGCAGGCCGCCACGCAGGCGCCGCAGCCAATGCAGGCCGCCGCGTCCATGGAGAGGTCGGCCTCCTCCTTGGCGACGGGGATGGCGTTGCCGTCCGGCGCGCCGCCGGTGCGCACGGAGACGTAGCCGCCCGCCGCCACCACCTCGTCCAGCGCGGTGCGGTCCACCACGAGGTCCCGCACCACGGGGAAGGCGCCGGCGCGGAACGGCTCGATGGTGATCTCCTGCCCGTCGCGGAAGGAGCGCATGTGGAGCTGGCAGGTGGTGACGCCGCCGTTGGGGCCGTGGGCCTGGCCGTCGATCACCAGGGAGCACATGCCGCAGATGCCCTCGCGGCAGTCGTGGTCGAAGGCGATGGGCTCCTCGCCCTTCTCCTCCAAGCGCTCGTTCACCACGTCGAGCATCTCGAGGAAGGACATGTCGGGGCTGACGTCCGTCGCCTCGTAGGTCTCGAGCCTGCCGGGGCTCTTCCCGTCGCGCTGCCTCCAGACCTTCAGCTTCAGTTTCATGGTGTTCGAACCGCTCACTTGTAGCTCCGCGTCGCCAGAGGCACGTACTCGAACTCCAGGGGTTCGACGTGCCGGATCGGCTTCTTGTCCAGGCCCTGGAACTCCCACGCGGCCACGTGGGCGAAGCGCTCGTCGTCGCGCAGCGCCTCGCCGTCCTCGGTCTGGTACTCCTCGCGGAAGTGGCCGCCGCAGGACTCCTCCCGCTCCAGGGCGTCGAGGACGAGGAGCTCCGCGAACTCCAGGAAGTCCGCCACGCGGCCGGCCTTCTCGAGGGCCTGGTTCAGCGTGCCGCTCTCGCCCGCGACGGTGACGTTCTCCCAGAACTCCGCGCGGAGCTCGGGGATCCGGGCCAGCGCCTCGTTCAGCCCCTTGGCGTTGCGGGCCATGCCGCACTTGTCCCAGAGCAGCCGCCCCAGCTCCCGGTGGAACGAGGAGGGCGTGCGCTTCCCCTTCACCGAGAGCAGCCGGTTCATCCGCGCGATCGCGTCGTCGACCGCCTTGCGGAACTCCGGGTGATCCGCGTCGACCTTGGGCTGGTTCGCGTTCGTGAAGTAATCGCCGATGGTGTAGGGGATCACGAAGTAGCCGTCGGCGAGGCCCTGCATCAGCGCCGAGGCGCCCAGGCGGTTGGCGCCGTGGTCGGAGAAGTTGGCCTCGCCCAGGACGTGCAGGCCCGGGATGGTGCTCATGAGGTTGTAGTCCACCCAGAGGCCGCCCATGGTGTAGTGCGGCGCCGGATAGATGCGCATGGGCACCTTGTAGGGGTTCTCTCCCGTGATCTGCTCGTACATCTGGAAGAGGTTGCCGTAGCGGTCCCGGATCACGTCCTCGCCCAGCCGGGCGATGGCGTCGGCGAAGTCGAGGTAGACGCCCTGCCCGCCCGGCCCGACGCCGCGCCCCTCGTCGCAGACCTGCTTGGCGGCGCGGGAGGCGATGTCGCGGGGCGAGAGGTTGCCGAAGCTGGGGTACTTGCGCTCGAGGTAGTAGTCGCGCTCGCTGACCGGGATCTGCGAGGGGGGCCGCTTGTCGCCCTTGGCCTTGGGCACCCAGATGCGACCGTCGTTGCGCAGGCTCTCCGACATCAGGGTGAGCTTGGACTGGTGCTCGCCCTGCTGCGGGATGCAGGTGGGGTGGATCTGCGTATAGCAGGGGTTCGCGAACGCGGCGCCCTTCTTGTATGCACGCCAGGTGGCGGTGACGTTGCACCCGGCCGCGTTGGTCGAGAGGTAGAAGACGTTGCTGTACCCGCCGGTGGCGAGGACCACGGCGTCGCCGGCCCAGGCCTCGATGGCGCCGGTGACCAGGTCACGGGTGACGATGCCGCGGGCGTGGCCGTCGATCACCACCAGCTCGAGCATCTCGTGGCGCGAGTGCATCCGGACGGCGCCGGCGCCGATCTGCTTCTGCAGCGCGGAGTAGGCGCCGAGGAGGAGCTGCTGCCCCGTCTGCCCCCGGGCATAGAAGGTGCGGGAGACCTGCGCGCCGCCGAAGGAGCGGTTGGCGAGGTGGCCGCCGTACTCCCGGGCGAAGGGGACGCCCTGGGCCACGCACTGGTCGATGATGTTCACGCTCACCTGCGCGAGGCGGTAGACGTTCGCCTCGCGGGAGCGGAAGTCGCCGCCCTTCACCGTGTCGTAGAAGAGGCGGTAGATGCTGTCGCCGTCGTTCTGGTAGTTCTTGGCGGCGTTGATGCCGCCCTGGGCGGCGATCGAGTGGGCGCGGCGGGGGCTGTCCTGGAAGCAGAAGCAGTCGACCTGGTAGCCGAGCTCGGAGAGCGTCGCCGCAGCGGAGGCGCCGGCGAGGCCGGAGCCCACCACCAGCACGCGGAACTTGCGCTTGTTCGCCGGGTTCACCAGCTTGATCTCGAAGCGGTGGTTGTCCCACTTCTTCTCGATCGGTCCGGCGGGGATCTTGGGGTCGAGTTTCACGGATTGCGCCTCTCTTGACTCAGTGCCGGATGATTCCGATCAGGACCGCGATGGGGATGGCCGCGAAGGCGGCGGCGATGATCGCCGCGGCGGCCCGGCTCCCCTGGAGGGCGAACGGGGTCCAGCGCTTCCCGTTGAGACCCATGGTCTGGAGCGCGCTCCAGATCCCGTGCGACAGGTGCATGGCGAGGAGCGCCATCGCCAACACGTAGATCGCGGCGATCCCGCCCCGCCGGAAGCTGCCGACCATCATCGTGTAGATGTCGGCGATGCCGCTCCCCTCCGCCATGGGCTTGAACTCGCTCGGATACACCCACCCGAAGGTGAAGTGGGCGAGGTGGAAGAGGATGAAGGCCAGGAGCAGCAGGCCGGAGAAGGCCATGGTCCGGGTGACCCAGGTCGCCCTGCGGTAGCGGTAGCCCGCGGCGTAGCGCTGGGTGCGCGCGTTCCGGTTGAGGTACCAGAGGCGCAGGCCCGCCGCGACGTGGAGGATCACCACCACGAAGAGGCCGATCCGCTGGCCCCAGAGGAGCATCGGCTCCTTGGCGAGGAGGGCGCCGTAGGCGTTGAGCGGCTCCGCTCCGCGGAAGATCTGGAGGTTGCCGGCGAGGTGGAGGAGCAGCCAGAGGACGAAGAGCCCGCCCGTGACCGCCATCACCCACTTGGCGCCGATCGAGGACCGGGCCAGATTGCCCAGGACCGACTTCCCCGCGTGGGGTCCGTCGATGGTCTTTGCCGTGTGCATTCGCGCTTCCCGAGATTGAGAGAGCTGAGAACCTACCAGATCGCGACCGCCTGTCGACCAGCGAACCGTCGCCGGCCGCACGAGCCCCGGCACCGCAGGGGCGCAGGGGCCGGGCTTTCGGAGCGCGATCTACAGCTTGCAGGACGCGACGACGGCCTTCACCGCGTCGAACGACCTGCCCAACATCGCCTTCTCGTCGGCGTCCAGGGCGATCTCGTAGACCTGCTCCACGCCGCCGCCGCCGATGCGGGCGGGGACGCCGAAGAAGTAGCCGTCGATGCCGTACTCGCCGTGGAGCCGCGCAGCCACCGGCAGCACCCGCTTCCGATCGAGCAGGTAGGCCTCGGCCATCGCCACCGCCGACTCCGCCGGCGCGTAGTACGCCGAGCCGGTGCCGAAGAGCTGGACCAGCTCGCCCCCGCCCTTGCGGGTCCGCTCCACGATGGCGTCCAGCTTCTCCTTGGGGAGGAGGCTCTCCAGGGGGACGCCGCCCACCGAGCAGAGCCGGGTGAGGGGCACCATGTCGTCGCCGTGGCCGCCGAGGACCACGGCGTGGACGTCCTCGAGCGAGACTTCGAGGGCCTCGGAGACGAAGAAGCGGAACCTCGACGAGTCGAGCACCCCCGCCATGCCGCAGACCATGTTGTCCTTCAGGCCCGCGATCTTGTGCATGGCGTAGACCATGGCGTCGAGGGGGTTGGAGATGACGATCACGAAGGCGTCGGGGGTGTGCTGCTTCACCTTCTGCGCCACGTCCGAGATGATCGGCATGTTCACGCCGACCAGGTCGTCGCGGCTCATGCCCGGCTTGCGGGGGACGCCGGCTGTGACGATGACCACGTCCGCGCCCGCGGCGTCGGCGAAGTCGCTGGTGCCTACCAGGCGGGAGTCGAGGCCCCGCACGGCGTTGAGCTGGTTGATGTCGAGCGCCTTGCCCTTGGTGGGGCCGGCCACCCGCTCGATGTCGTAGAGCACCACGTCGCCGAGGCGACGCTCGGCGCACAGGAGGCCGATGTTTCCGCCGATGTTGCCGGCGCCGACCACCGCGATCTTGTTTCTACGTGCCATCTCGGATCTCTCCTCTTCCCGGCGTCATAGGCGATGCCGCGGCGTACCGGCAAGGTGGTGAACCTCGCCTAATGCGACGAATCGGCCTCGCTCATGACTTGTCGTCACATCGCCTTGCACATGGCGGCGGCGAATTCCGAGGCCTTGAGCAGCGTCGCTCCCTCCATCTGGCGGTGGAAGTCGTAGGTGACCGTCTTGTCGACGATGGCGCGCTCCATGCCCCGGACCACCCGGTCGGCGGCCTCGTTCCAGCCCATGTGGCGGAGCATCATCTCGCCGGAGAGGATGAGCGAGCCGGGGTTCACCTTGTCCTGGCCGGCGTACTTGGGCGCCGTGCCGTGGGTCGCCTCGAAGACGGCGGCGCGATCGCCCACGTTGCCGCCCGGCGCGATGCCGAGCCCACCCACCTGGGCGGCGGCCGCGTCGGAGAGGTAGTCGCCGTTGAGGTTGGGGGTGGCGAGCACCTGGTACTCGTCCGGGCGGAGGAGGATCTGCTGGAACATGTTGTCCGCGATGCGATCGTTGAGGAGGATCTTGCCGGCGGGCAGCTTGCCGCCGTGCTTCTCCCAGAGATCCTTCTCGGTGACGACGACGTCGGCGAACTTCTCCTGCGCCACCTCGTAGCCCCAGTCGCGGAACGCGCCCTCGGTGAACTTCATGATGTTGCCCTTGTGCACCAGGGTCACCGTCGTGCGGCCGTACTGGATGGCGTGCTTGATCGCCGCCTCCACCAAGCGCTTGGTCCCGAAGGCGGAGATGGGCTTGATGCCGATGCCGGAGGCCTCGCGGATCGGCTCCTTGGGCCTCAGCTCGGAGTTGATGAACGTCCGCAGCTTCTCGGCCTCGGCGGTGCCGGAGCGGTACTCGATGCCGGAGTACACGTCCTCCGTGTTCTCCCGGTAGATCACCACGTTCAGCTTGCCGGGCTCCTTCACCGGCGCCGGCACCCCCTCGAACCAGCGCACCGGGCGGATGCAGGCGTAGAGGTCCAGTTCCTGGCGGAGCGCCACGTTGATCGACCGGATCCCGCCGCCCACCGGCGTGGTGAGGGGGCCCTTGATGGCGACCACGTACTCCTTGATCGCCGCGAGGGTGTCGGCGGGCAGCCAGGTGTTGGGGCCGTACACCTCGTTCGCCTTCTCGCCGGCGTAGATCTCGAACCAGTGGATCTTCCGCTTGCCCCCGTAGGCCTTCTCGACCGCGGCGTCGAGCACGAGGCGGGTGGCCCGCCAGATGTCGGGACCGGTGCCATCGCCTTCGATGAAGGGGACGATCGGATCGTCGGGGACCGTGAGCTCGCCGCCGGCGGCCACGGTGATCTTCGAGCCGGTCTTCGGCGGCTGGAGCTTGTCGAAGGTCGCCATTTCCATCTCCTCCTGGGGTTGGTCGATCGCTGGGGCGCGCCTTATACCACAGGAGGTGCGCCCTTGCGGGCGACGATCGAGGCGGGCGGACCTCCCTTTCGTGCCCGGGACGGCGCGAGTTTCCTTGACCGACTGCTGCGCCCCTGGCTACCTAACCGGCCCATGACGATCGACCTCAATTGCCAGCAGTGCGACGCCTCCTTCGAGGAGGAGATCACCTCCGTGCTCGAGGGTGAACCCATCGTCTGCCCGAACTGCGGGCAGAGGGCGCCGCGCAAGGCCGTCGAAGAGTTCGGAAACGCGCTGGACGAGCTCTTCGCCAAGGTCGCCGACCTTCGGCCGCGGTTCCAACTCGCCCTCACCGTGGAGTCCGACGACCTGCCCCCGCCCTACGACGAAGAGGAGCCGGAGGACGAGGACGAGGACGAGGACCTCGACGAGGACGACGTGGACGAGGACGACGAGGAGCTCTACGACGACGAGGACGAGCGGTAGGGCAGCCCACCCCCTCCCCACGGCAGACAGGACCCGGGAAGAAATGCGCAAGGCCAAGATCGTCTGCACCCTGGGCCCGGCCACCGACACCGCCGAGCAGATCGAGGCGCTCGTCGCCGCCGGCATGGACGTGGCCCGGCTGAACTTCTCGCACGGCACCCACGCGGACCATGAGCGCCGGCTGCGGCTCGTCCGCGAGGCGGCCGAGCGCGCGGGCAGGCCGGTCGCGGTGCTGCAGGATCTCCAGGGCCCCAAGATCCGCACGGGCAAGATGCGTGGGGGCAAGGTGCAGCTGTTGGCGGGCCGCGAGGTCACCATCACCACCGAGGAGGTGCTCGGCACGTCTGCCCGCTTCTCCACCACCTACGCCGGGCTGGTCGCGGACGTGCGGGTGGGCGACGAGATCCTCCTCGCCGACGGGCGGCTTCGCCTCACCGTCCTCAAGAAGCCCAAGAAGAACGAGATCCGGTGCCGGGTGGTCCTGGGCGGCGAGCTCGGCAACAACAAGGGGATCAACCTGCCAGGCACCCGGGTGTCGGCGCCCTCCCTCACCGAGAAGGACGCCAACGACCTCGACTTCGGCCTGTCGCTCGGCGTGGACTACGTCGCCATCTCGTTCGTCCGCTCCGCCGACGACGTGCGCGAGGTGAAGCGGATCGTCGGGGAGCGCGCGCCGATCATCGCGAAGATCGAGAAGCCCCAGGCGGTCGCCGACATCGACGCGATCGCCGAGGTGGCCGACGGGATCATGGTGGCCCGCGGCGACCTGGGCGTGGAGCTGCCGCTGGAGCGGGTGCCGCTGATCCAGAAGATGCTGATCGATCGCACCAACGCCCTCGGCAAGATCGTGATCGTCGCCACCGAGATGCTGGAGTCGATGATCCACGAGGCCCGCCCCACCCGCGCCGAGGTGTCCGACGTCGCCAACGCGATCCTCGACGGCGCGGACGCGGTGATGCTCTCGGCGGAGACCGCCAGCGGCGCGCACCCGGTGGAGGCGGTGGCCACCATGGCGGCGATCGTCACGGAGGTGGAGCGGAGCCAGCGCTTCCGCTCCCTCAAGCCCCACAACCTCGCCCGCTCGGACTCGTTCTCCTCGGCCGTGGCGCGGGCCTGCTGCTCCGCCGCCGAGCAGCTCGGCCTCGACTCGATCGTCGCCTGCACCCAGACCGGGCGCGCGGCGCGCCTCGTGTCGGAGCACCGCCCGGCGGCGCGGATCTTCGCCCTCACCCCGCTCCCGGAGACCTATCGACGGATGGCGCTGTGCTGGGGGGTGACGCCGCTGATGATCCCGCCCTACCACACGCCGGACGAGATGCTGAAGGTGGTGACCGACGCGCTCCTCCGGGAGAAGTACGCCAGGCGCGGCGACGCCGTGGTGATCTCCAGCGGCGTGCCCAACCAGCCGATGTCGACCAACCTGATGACGATCCACCGGCTCTGATGGGCGCGGGGGCGCGCCCCACGGAGCGAGCCGGCGATCGCGGCGCCGCGGGCGCCCGTCATTCGAACCGGTAGATGTTCTCCACCGGCACCGACCGGTATCGCTCCAGCTTGAGCGCGAGCCGGGCCAGCTCGTGGGCGAAGTCCCTCGAGGCCGCGGCGTCGGCGCCCACCTTCCGGCGGCGCTTGGCTTCCTTGAGGATCGCCTTGCGGGCCTCGGGCGGGTGGTAGAGGAAGTTGCCGGTGAAGACGTGGTTCCCGTCCACCGGGATCAGGCGGGCCTCGAGGATGTCCCCCTTGTTCAGGGCCACGAGGCCCCGCCGCTCCAGCACCTCGTACGCCTCGTCGGAGAGGAGCTCCCGGACCAGGAGGCCGATCCGGGTGCCGAGCTTGCGGACCTCGAAGACCCCGTGGATCGTCCGCCCCAGGGCCTCGAACCCCTCCTCCTCCTCGGGGAGGATCGCGGCCGCGTTCTGCTCCAAGAAGGCCTTCGCCGGCGGCAGATCCAGGCCGTCCATGTTCCGGTCGAAGAGGTAGTACTCGACGAAGAGCGCGAGGCGGGTCTCGAACGACCGATCCTCCTCGTGGGCCTCTCCGGTCCTCACGAAGAAGTCGGCCTTGGCGCTGAGGAGCTCGTTCTGGCGCTCGGGAGCCGAAGCCCAGGCGAGGAGCTTGTCGTACTGTGGCTGGATCACGGTGCTACCTCTGTCGCCGCATTCAGGCGGCGCCCCCCATCGACTGCAGGAACCGATCGAATACCACGAGCGCGTCCCGCGGGCCCGGCGACGCCTCCGGCTGGAACTGGACCGCCTGGATCCCGAGGCCCGGAACCGAGAAGCCCTCGATCGAGCCGTCGTTCACCGAGGTGTGGGTGATGACGGCGCCGGTGTTCTCCAGGCTCGCCTCGTCCACCGCCCGGCCGTGGGACTGCGAGGTGATGAGGACCCGCCCCGCGGCGAGCTCCCGCGCCGGCTGGTTCGCGCCGCGGTGGGCGCCCTGCAGCCGCCGGGTGCTCGCGCCGAGGGCCCTCGCCAGGACGTGGCTGCCCAGGTGGGTGGCGAGGATGGGCGCCCGGCCCAAGAGCCCTTTCACGATCTCCGGTGCGCCGGCGGCGCTCCCCTCCCCCTCCGGCCCGGATGAGAGGAAGATTCCGTCCGGCTCCAGCTCCAGCGCGCGCGACGCGGGGGTCGACGCGGGCACCACCGTGATCCGGCAGCCGCGGGCGGCGAGCTGGCGCAGGGCGCTGCGCTTCACGCCGAAGTCGTAGGCCACCACGTGGTGCCTCGCCTCCCCCACCGCCTCGACCGTGTACTCCTTGGTGGTGGTCACCCGCTCCACCCGGTCCCCGGCGGCGGCGGAGGGGAGCGCCTTCGCCTTCGCCGCCATGGCGACGGGATCCGCCTCGGGGCGGGTGGAGAGCAGCGCGGCGAGCGGCCCCTCCCGGCGCAGCCGCCGGATCAGCATGCGGGTGTCGATCCCCTGGATGCCGGGGACCCCCGCCGCCTCGAGCTCGACCGGGAGGGGGCGCTGGGCCCGGTGGCTCGAGGGGGCGATGGCCACGTGCCGGGCCACCACGCCCGCGGCCTGGATCCGGGGGGACTCGAAGTCGGCGTCGTTGACGCCGACGTTGCCGATCTCGGGGCAGGCGAAGACGACGATCCGCCCGTAGGAGGCGGGATCGGAGAGGAGCTCCTGGTACCCCGTGGGCGAGGTGTTCTCCACGAGGTCGCCCGCGGCCTCGCCCACGGCGCCGAACGCCTCGCCCTCGAAGATGGTCCCGTCCGCAAGGGCGAGGATCGCCCGACGCGAGGTCGTGGTCATCGACCGCTTCCTTCCGGAGCGCCGGGGCGCTCCCAGACCACCCGCCCCCCCACGATGGTGTGGGTGGCGACGCCCCGCAGCGTCCACCCCTCGAACGGCGTGTACCGGCCCTTCGACACGAAGGCGGCGGGATCCACCCGCTGCTCCGCCTCGGGATCGACCACGGTGAGGTCGGCCGGGCCGCCCCGCTCCACCCTGCCGCCGGGGAGGCCGAAGCAGCGCGCCGGGCCCAGGCCGAGCCGCTCGACGAGCTGCGGGAGGGTGAGGACGCCGTCGCGCACCAGCGCCAGCGAGAGGCCCAGCGCCGTCTCGAGGCCCACGATCCCGTTGGCCGCCCGCTCGAACTCCACGTCCTTCTCCACCGCGGAGTGGGGGGCGTGGTCGGTGGCGATGGCGTCGATGGTGCCGTCGGCGAGGCCCTCGCGCACGGCGTCCACGTCGGCGCGGGCCCGCAGCGGCGGACACATCTTGGCGCGGGTATCGTAGCCCGCGACGGCCTCGTCGGTGAGGGTGAAGTGGTGCGGGGTCGCCTCGGCGGTCACCGGGAGGCCCCGCCGCTTGGCCTCGCGGACGGCCTGCACCGCGCCGGCGGTGGAGATGTGGCCGACGTGGAGCCTCCCGCCGGTGAGGGCGCAGAGCTCCACGTCGCGCAGGACCATCGCGTCCTCGGCGACGTTCGGCGAGCCGCGCAGGCCCAGCCGCGTGGACACGGGGCCCTCGTTCATGCACCCGCCGCCGGCCAGGTGGAGATCCTCCTCGTGGACCATCACCGCGAGGTCGAAGGCGCGGGCGTACTCGAGGGCCCGGCGCATCAGCGCCCCGTTCATCACCGGCCTGCCGTCGTCGGTGATGCACACGGCGCCGGCCGCGCGCATGTCGCCGATCTCGGCGAGGGCCTCGCCCTTCTGCCCCTTGGACACGGCGCCGCTGGGGTAGACCCGGGCGCCGCCCGCCTCCCGGCCCCTCTCGGCGACGAAGCGGACGAGGTGGGCGTTGTCGACCACGGGCCGCGTGTTGGGCATGGCGACCACCGCCGTGAACCCGCCGGCCGCCGCGGCGCGGGCCCCGGTGGCGATGGTCTCCTTGTACTCCTCGCCGGGCTCGCGCAGGTGCACGTGGAGGTCGATGAGGCCGGGCAGCACCAGCTTGCCCGCGCAGTCGATCACGCGGGCGCCCTCCGTGGACGAAGGCGGTGCCTCGTCGATCGAGGCGATTGTCTCGCCGGCGATCGTGATCCACCGCACGCCGTCCACGCCGCTGGCGGGGTCGACGAGGCGCCCGCCGGCGAGAACGATCCTGGGGGCCGCACCGCTCATGCCTGCGCCTCCGCGGCGCCGGCGAGGAGGAGGAGGATGGCCATGCGCACGGCGACCCCGTTCTCCACCTGATCGAGGATCACGCTGTGGGGACCGTCGGCCACCTCGGGCTCCAGCTCGACGCCGCGGTTGATCGGGCCCGGGTGGAGGATGAGCGCGCCCTCCTTCAGCCAGCCCGTCTTCGCCGCCGACAGCCCCCAGACCCTGGCGTACTCCCGGGGCGAGGGGAAGAGGCTCTCGGCGAGGCGCTCGTTCTGGATGCGGAGCATCATCACGGCGTCGGCGCCGTCCACCGCCTCCCGCAGGTCGGTCACGACCTCGCCGCCCAGCGCCTCGATCCCCGGAGGCATCATGGTCGGCGGGCCGCAGAGGCGCACCCGCGCCCCGAGCTTGCGCAGGCAGAGCAGGTTCGAGCGGGCGACCCGGCTGTGGCGGACGTCGCCGACGATGGTGACGAGGCGCCCCTCGAGCGATCCCCACTCCTCACGCAGCGTGAAGGCATCGAGGAGCGCCTGGGAGGGGTGCTCGTGGGCGCCGTCGCCGGCGTTCACCACCGCACAGCCCACGTGCGAGGCGACCAGGTGCGGGGCGCCGGAGGCCGCGTGTCGGATCACCAGAACGTCCGGGCGCATCGCCTCCAGGTTGCGGGCGGTGTCCACGAGGCTCTCGCCCTTGCTCATGGAGGATCCCGAGGCCGCCCAGTTCACCGCGTCCGCCGAGAGGATCTTGGCGGCGATCTCGAAGCTCGAGCGGGTGCGGGTGGAGCTCTCGAAGAAGCAGTTGACGACCGTCTTGCCCCGCAGCGCCGGCACTTTCTTGATGTCGCGCCGCAGCACCTCCTTCATCGAGGTCGCCAGATCGAGGATTCGCTCGATGTCCGCCCGGGAGAGAGGCTCGATCCCGAGCAGATGCTGGTGGGCGAAGGGCATGCTGGACGCGGACGTATAGCGCAAGGGTCGGGAGGGTTCAACGCCTGACTGTGGGGAGGGGACCCCTCATAGCCAGCGCCGGAAGAGGCTCGCCACCCACGACACCATCCGGTGGAGCCAGGGACGCCGTTGCCACTCCTCCAGGTAGACCTCCACGCACTGCTCGAGGTCCTCGTCGAACATCTTCTCCATCACCCAGGCGAGCCCCTCGTCCTCGAAGACCGTGTTGATCTCGAGGTTGGTGCGAAACGAGAGGGTGTCGAGGTTGGTGGAGCCCACCGTTCCCCACCTGCCGTCGACCACCGCCGTCTTGGCGTGCAGGACGCGGCCGTACCACTCGAAGATCCGCACGCCTGCCTGGAGCAGCGCCCCGTAGAAGGTGTGCGCCGCGAAGCGGGCGGCGGGCAGGTCGGTGGTGCCCGCCAGGAGCAGCTCCACCGCGACCCCCCGCCTCGCGGCGGCCTTGAGCGCCCTCATCATCCTCGCGGTGGGGATGAAGTAGGCGTTCGTGATCAGGATCCGGCGGGTGGCGTTGTCGATGGCCTGCAGGTAGGCGTCGCGGACGAACTTACGGTCGCGGCGGGGCCCGTTCCCGATCACCCGCACCTTGGGGTCGGGCCTGCGCCCCTCGTGGGCGTAGCGGGCCTCGTCCAGGGGCGCGCCCTTCTGCTTGCGCCACACCGCGAGGAAGTAGGCGAGCATCTCCAGGACCGCGGGGCCCTCGAGGCGGATGTGGGTGTCCCGCCAGCCGCCGCCGCCGTCGGCCACCGAGGCGTAGTCGTCGGCGATGTTCAGGCCCCCGGTGAAGCCCACCCTCCGATCGACCACCAGCATCTTGCGGTGGTCGCGCCGGACGAGGCGGTTCAGCATCCGCCCGATGCGGCCATCGAAGGCGAAGGGGTGGTAGGCGAGCGTGCGGACGCCGGCGTCGTGCAGGCGCCGCAGGTAGCTCACGGAGACCCGCGAGCCCCAGGCGTCGTAGATGACGTTCACCTCGACGCCGGCCCGCGCCCGCTCGATCAGCGCCTCGGCGAAGCGCTCCCCCGTGCGGTCGGATCGGAGGATGTAGGTCTCCAGGCAGATGCTCGAGCGGGCGTCGCGGATCGCCTCGAGCATGGCAGGGAAGGCCTGCTCCCCGTCGCGCAGGAGGGCGATGCGGTGCTCGCCCACCACGAGATCGGCGTAGACGGCCCCGGAGAGCGTCTCGTCGGTCATTCGTCCTTCGCCGGCGGCGCCTCGCTATTCCAGGAGGACCACTTCATCGGCGCCGCCATGCTGCTCGCGCAGCCGAACCTCCACCCGCTGGGCCGGTGTCGCCGCCACGCCCTCGCCCACGAAGTCCGCCTGGATCGGCAGCTCGCGCCCGGGGCGCTCCACCAGCACCGCGAGGTACACGCGCCGCGACCTGCCGAAGTCGGAGAGCTCCTGCAGCGCGGCCCGCACCGTGCGCCCGGTGTAGAGCACGTCGTCCACGAGCACGACGGTTCGGTCGGTGATCGGGAAGTCGATCCGGGTGGGGCCGACCTTCGGCACGGCGTGGGCGCCGAGATCGTCGCGGTACAGGGTGATGTCGAGGCTGCCCAACGGAGGCCGATGCCCCGTCGATGCCCGGATACGCTCGGCGAGCCGCTCCGCGAGGGGGACGCCGCCGCGGCGGATCCCCACCAGGCAGAGGTTGGCGGGATCGGGCTCGGCTGCGACGATCGCCGCCTCGAGCCTCGCGATGGCGCGGTCGACCTCCGGAGCCTCCAGGAGGCGACGGACCTGTCTCATCGGTTCGGCACCTCGAGGTCCTTCTGGACCCGGTTGTCGAAGCGGAGCTGCCTCACCTGGCTCGTCCAGGGGAAGTACATGGGCACCTCGTAGGAGAGCTCGATGTAGACGTTCTTCTCGTCGCGGCTGATCTCGATCATCGACTCGTCGATGCCCGGGTACCGCTCGCCGTCCTCCTCGTCCTCGACGAGGACGATGGAGTCGGTGCGGCGCAGAATCATCTCCACCAGCTTCTCGTCGCTCTCGCGCCACGCCTGGTAGCCGGCCTCGTTCATGGCCTGCAGGACCTCCTGGTTGCGCATCCAGTGGGGGACGTAGGCGTAGCCGAAGTACGCGACGACCGCGGCGGTGGCCAGGACGAAGAGCAGGAGGAGATTCACCGCGCCCCGCTCGTTCCTCCAGCGAGGCGGCACGTTGGGACGAAGTCGCATGGGTCGCATCTTCGCGCACCGGCGCTTTTCGAGGCAAGGAATGCGCCCCTCGGCCGCCCGCCTCGCCCCTGCAGGCGAGGCAGGGCAGCTCCGGTCCTCACGGCATGCAGGCCCGTCTATAGGCGACCTCCACGATCGAGCCTTCCCTGGGGACGAAGATGGTGGTGAAGACGATGCGCGTCGTCGCCGGATCGTACGACCAGATCTCGGCCCGCGATGGAGAGATGGAGGCGCCAGCGCCTTCCCGGGCGACCACGCCGAAGTCGATCGAGTCGGGCGCCACCTCGATCGTGCAAGGCGGGAGTCCGGACCGGGAGCCGCGCACCTCCACCCGAACGGCCCCGCCGGCGGCGGACGGGCTCTCCACGGAGACCACGCCGTCGAGGGGGCCCGCGGGGCCCGGATGCCAGGTGACGTCGACGAAGAACTCCTGGCCGAGCGGGAACCCTCCGGCGGGCACGCCTCCCCGCACCGACGCGGCGAGCGGGGGATGATCCGTGGCGACGCCCGTCACGAGCAGGGGCGCGATGGTCTCGCCCTCGAAGGCGAAGCCGGCGTTTGCACAGCGGATGGACCGCACCCGCACGACGCCCTTCGGCACCCTTCCGAAGTCGATCGCCTGGTCGCACTCCAGCCCGGGCCCGTGACCGACCCCCTCGACGCAGATGGACGCCGACGCTCGTGCCTCTCCGTCGCCGCGGAGGACGATCGCCCCGGCACGCTGGCCGCCGCTGCGGGGGAAAGAAGCGGATGGGGAGCTCGACGGTCGAGAACGGATCGACCGCGATCGGGATGGGCGCGTCGATCCAGAACTCGCCCTCCACCTCTTCCTCCACTTCGAAGGCGTGACGGCGGTTCGCACGGTCTTGGTAGCTCCCCAAGGGCGCCAGCGACCGGCGCGGGAGCGACGCCTCCCGTGCCGAGCGGCTGCGTACTTGGAGAGCCTACGACGTCGCCCGAGGGGGGAAGAGACCCCCCGTCTGCCCAGGGGTCAACGGGGCGTGTGGCCCTGCGCGCCCTCGGAGGGAGAGGGGACCTCCCACTCGCCCTCGAGATCGATCGACCGGAGGATCCGCTCGCCGACGATCCCCTCCTCGCCCCACGGCCACGCCCCGCCCTTCCCCCAGGAGAAGGCGATCACGCCCACCCGCCCGATCACGTGGGAGAGGGGGACGTACCAGCCGCCGCTGCGCCCGTCGTCGGAGTCGTCGCGGTTGTCGCCCAGGACGAAGACGGAACCTTCCGGCACCTCGAAGGGACCGAGATCCGGCCTCGGGCTGGGGAGCATGCGGGAGTGGACGGTGGCGTGGCGTCTGCCGCCCAGCGTCTCCACGTAGAGCGCGGCGGTCTGGGGGTGCCAGTAGCGGAGGTCGTCGCGAAAGTTCCAGAACTCGAAGCGCGGGGTGGCGAGCGCCCGATCCTGCGGCACCCCGTCGATGAGCACGGTCTCGTCCCGCAGCTCGACTCGGTCGCCGGCCACCCCGGCCACCCGCTTCACCATCACCTCGCCGGGGGCGCGGGGATCGAGGAAGACGATCACGTCCCCGACCTGCGGCGACGAGGTCGGGCCGACCGCCCCGAGGAAGGGCAGCCGCAGCCCGTAGGCGAGCTTGTTCACGAGGACGACGTCGCCGGGCCTCAACGTGGGCAGCATCGATCCCGAGGGGATGCGGTAGGTCTCCGCCACGACGGCGCGGAAGGAGAGCGCGACCAGCGCGGCCAGGGCGACGACCTCCAGGTACTCCCGGAGGAGGCTCTTGCGCAGCCGGGCGAGGCGGTGGGTCCGGGCGGACGCCTCGAGCGCCTGCAAGGCGAGCTCGATCCGCGCCGGATCGCCGGACGCCAGGGCGTTCTTCGCCTCCACCTGGAGAGCGGCCAGCTCCGCCACCGCGTTGGGGCCGAGCCTTCGCCCCCGGGTGCGCACGATCCGCCTGCTCTCGTCGAGGAGCGCCGCAAGCCGCGAGCTGCGCTTGTCGGCCGGCGCCATGGCGGTCAGCGGCCCCCCGGCACCCGGGAGTCGATGCCGCGGAGGATGCGGTCGGTCCGCAGGCCGTCCTTGCCCCAGGAGAAGCCCACCACGTCGGCCCGGCCCCGGATGTTGCCGAGGGGCACGAAGCCGAAGACCCGCGAGTCCGCCGAGTTGTCCCGGTTGTCGCCGAAGACCAGCACCATGCCCTCGGGCACGCGCCACGGCCCCTGCAGCGGCTGCCCGCGGATCTGCTCCATCACGAAGTGGGCGTGGGCACCGTCGTCGCCACGGGAGAGGGACTCGGTGTAGAGATCCGCCGTCGCCGCGCGCCACCTGCTGCGGTGCTCGTCGTAGTCGTCGAAGGCGTGGCTGCGCTCGATGAGGGAGCGGGGCTGCTCCTTGCCGTCGATGGTCACCACCCCGTCGACGATGGAGACCAGCTCGCCGGGCAGGCCCACCACCCGCTTGATCAGGGTCTCCGGCTGTGTGGTGGGCCGCTCGAAGACGATGACGTCGCCGCGCTTCGGGATCCCCGCCTGGAAGAGCATCTTGTTCGTGAACGGGATGCGGACGCCGTACGCGAACTTGGTGACCACCACGTAGTCGCCGATCTGCAGGGTGGGGAGCATCGAGCCGGAGGGGATGGAGAAGGGCTCGAAGAGGAAGGCGCGGATCGCCAGGGCGACCGCCAGGGCGGGCGCCACCGAGCGCACGAAGCCCATGATCCCCTTCTGCCCGGCCTTCGCCTTCGCCTTCTCCTTCGGCTGCGGGGCGGCCGCGTCGCGAACGGTCGAATCGGCTGGCTGGTAATGGTTGGACAAGGGGTTCAATCCTCCGACTTGAGCACCGCCAGGAAGGCCTCCTGCGGGATCTCGACCGTTCCTACCTGCTTCATGCGCTTCTTTCCCGCCTTCTGCTTCTCGAGCAGCTTGCGCTTGCGGCTGATGTCCCCGCCGTAACACTTGGCCAGCACGTTCTTGCGCATGGCCTTTACGGTCTCCCGGGAGATGATCTTCCCGCCGATCGCCGCCTGGATCGCCACCTCGTACATCTGCCGCGGGATCACGCCCCGCAGCTTGGCGCAGACGTCCTTGCCCCGCTGGTAGGCGCGGTCGCGGTGGACGATGATGCTGAGCGCGTCGACTGGCTCGCCGTTCACGAGGATGTCGAGCTTGACCAGCGGCGACACCTGGAAGTCGGCGAGCTCGTAGTCCAGCGACGCGTAGCCCTTGGTCGCCGACTTCATCCGGTCGAAGAAGTCGTAGACCACCTCCGCCATGGGGATGTCGTAGGTGATCTGCACGCGCTTGGGGCCCAGGTACTTGAGGTCCCGCTGGATGCCCCGCCGATCCTCGCAGAGCTTCAGGATCGCCCCCACGTAGTCGTTGGGGACGTGGATGTTGCAGCGGAGGACGGGCTCCTCCATGTGGTTGATCTTCTGGGCGGGGGGCAGCCGGGCTGGGTTGTCGATGAGCAGCGTCTCGCCGTCGGTGGTGTGCACCCGGTAGACCACCGACGGCGCGGTGGTGATGAGGTCGAGGTCGTACTCCCGCTCCAGGCGCTCCTGGACGATCTCCATGTGGAGCAGGCCCAGGTAGCCGCAGCGGAAACCGAAGCCCAGCGCCTGCGACACCTCGGGCTCGAAGGTGAACGCCGCGTCGTTCAGCTTCAGCTTCTCCAGGGCGTCGCGCAGGTTCTCGTACTCGTGGCTCTCCACGGGGAAGATCCCCGAGAAGACCATGGGCTTGATCTCCTTGAAGCCCGGGAAAGGTGCGTCGGTGGGGCGGGCGGCGTCCGTGACCGTGTCGCCGACCTTGGCGTCGTGGACGTCCTTGACGTTGGCGATGAGGAAGCCCACCTCGCCCGCGACCAGGCGATCGGCGTTGACGGCCTTGGGGGTGAAGTGCCCGACGCTCTGCACCTCGTACTTGCGCCGGTTGCTCCACAGGAGGACCTCCTGCTTCGGCGACAGCGTGCCCTCGAGGAGGCGCACGAGCATGACCACGCCGCGGTAGGCGTCGTACCAGGAGTCGAAGATCAGCGCCTTCAGCGGCGCGTCCTGACTCCCCTTGGGAGGCGGGACCCGGGCCACCACCGCCTCGAGGATCTCCTCGATCCCCACCCCCTCCTTCGCGGACGCCGGGATTGCCTCCGAGGCGTCGAGGCCGATCACCTCCTCGATGTCGGCGCGGACGGCCTCCACGTCGGCGGAGGGGAGGTCGACCTTGTTGATGACGGGGATGACCTCGTGGTCGTGCTCGAGGGCGAGGTAGACGTTGGCGAGGGTCTGGGCCTCGACACCCTGGGTGGCGTCCACCACCAGCAGCGCGCCCTCGCACGCGGCGAGCGAGCGGCTCACCTCGTACTGGAAGTCCACGTGGCCCGGGGTGTCGATGAGGTTGAGGACGTACTCCTTGCCGTCCCTGGCCTTGTAGGTCATCCGGACGGTCTGGGCCTTGATGGTGATGCCCCGCTCCCGCTCGAGGTCCATCGAGTCCAGGAGCTGCTCCTGCTTCTCGCGCTGGCTGATCGCCCCGGTGTACTCGAGGAGGCGGTCGGCGAGGGTCGACTTGCCGTGATCGATGTGGGCGATGATCGAGAAGTTGCGAATGTGGGAGTTGGGCATCCGGTTCTTCGGTGAGATTGAGCGAGCGAGCGCGTGGTCCTAGCACACGGCGCCCCGGCGTTCCATTGCGAACACCCGGCCGGCTCGGATCGATCCAGGCGCCCTCCCCTCGTCACGCGGCGGGCACGGTCGCGCGGCGGAGCGTCGCGCGCCTCCCGCTCGGGGGGTGCTCAGGCGGCCAGCCGCTCGCGGAAGAAGGCGGCCGTGCGGGCGATCCCCTCCTCGAGGGAAACCTCGGGGCGCCAGCCCAGGACCCGGCCGGCCATGGCCGGGTCGATGCAGGAGCGCCGCTGCTCCCCCGCCCGCGGATCGGCGAACCGGGGCTCGAGGCTCGATCCGGTCGCGGCGGCGATGCGGCGGTGGAGCTCCACCACGTCCGTCTCCACGCCGGTGCCGATGTTGAGGGGACCCACGTAGTCGCTGTCCAGGGCGAGCAGGTTCGCACGGGCCACGTCGCCCACGTAGACGTAGTCGCGGGTCTGCTTGCCGTCTCCGTAGATGGTGCAGGCGCTCCCCGACAGGCAGCGGCCGGCGAAGATGGCCACCACCCCCGCCTCGCCCAGGGGGTCCTGCCGGGGGCCGTAGACGTTGGCGTAGCGGAGCGCGCAGTAGGAGAGCTTCTTCTCCGCGGCGTAGTAGCCCAGATAGAGCTCGCCCGCCGCCTTGGAGACGCCGTAGGGAGACACCGGCCGGGTGGGATGCGACTCCGGCGCCGGGAACGCCTCCTGCTCGCCGTAGCAGGCGCCGCCCGAGGACGCGAAGAGGAACCGCTTCACCCCCGCCGCGGAGGAGGCCTCCAGGAGGTTGAGGAGCCCCGAGAGGTTCACGTCGGCGTCGAAGCGGGGATCCGTCACCGATTTGCGCACGTCGATCTGGGCCGCCTGGTGCACCACGGCGTCGAAGCGCTCGTCGCGGATCAGCTTGGCCGCGGCCTCCGAGCGGATGTCCGCGTGGACGAACCCGGCCCCCTGGGGGACCTGCTCGCGCTTGCCGCTCGAGAGGTCGTCCAGGACCGTGACCTCGTGCCCCGCCTCGAGGATTCGATCGGCCACGTGGCTCCCGATGAACCCCGCCCCTCCCGTCACCAGCACCTTCATCTTCCGCTCCTTGATCGCGACCCCATCGCCACGCGGCCAACCTAGCGACAGCCTGGCCCCCGCACAACCGGCCGGGCCGACGCGCGGAGCGCGAGGGCGCGGATCGGACCGCCCGTCTCGCTCAATCGGATTCGCCCCGGTCGAACATGCTGAGCTGCTGGCCGGGGATCTGCGCCTCGTGGGCCGCGAGCACCATGTCGATCCCCTGCCGGATGTACTCGGCGACGGGAACCTTGGTGGCCCGGTTCAGGGCCTTCAGCTTCGCGTCCTGCTCGGGTGTGATGTAGATGGTGGTGCTGATCTTCTTCCGGGCCATGTGGCCGGATACCCTACGTGACCATATTTCCCACGGTCAAGTCTGGCACCGGGCGCCGGGGGGCCGCTCACTCGATGCACTCGACCTCGTAGGTCGACGGTGTCGGTCTGAAGGCCCCCGAGCTCTCCGACGCCCTCGAGATCGACGATGAAGCGGTCGGGGTCGGTCGAGATCCGCAGGCCCCCCGCATGGCGCCCGATCGATTGGGGCGCAAAGTCCATCCGGAATTCCGCGGATCCCCTCCCTGACGCTTGGAAGGCGGCCCCTCGCCTCCCGGTGAGAAGAGCGAAGTACCGAGCGGCGGCGTCGTCAAGGTCCGGCCGGTCCGCGCGAGGGAGGTCCCCGCCTCGCCTTCGCGGCGTGGAGGCAGGCCCCGATCCGAGGCCATGTCTCGCGAGGGGATCGCGAGGCGCCCGCTTCGAGCGATCCGGGTTCAGCCGATCTCGCGGGCCCTGCCGTAGGCGTCGTCGAGACGGACCACGTCCTCGACCTCGGGGGTCGACACCTCGAGGACGTCGCTGTCCTCGAGGGCGACGATGCGGTGGATCGTCCCGGGCGGGATGTGGCGGCTCTCCCCCGGCGCCATCGCCACCTCCACCAGGCCGTCCCCTTCGTCGATCATCAGCCGGATCGAGCCGGATTGGAGGTGGAGGGTCTCGTCCTTGCGCTCGTGGTACTGGAGCGAGAGCTTGTGCCCGGCCTTCACGTGGAGCAGCTTCCCCACGTACTTGTCGGTCCGGGCCCACCAGATCTCCCAGCCCCAGGGCTTGTCGACGCGCTTGATCTCCATTCACTCCACCGACGCGACGAAGCCGTCCATGCGGGTCTCGCGCTTGAGGTCCTCGAGGTAGTGTACCGCCTCCTCGCGGTTTGGAAACCTTCCGAGCCGAACCCGGAAGAAGGTGCCCTTCCCCGGGATCTCGGCCTCTGTCACCCAAGGTGAGAGGCCCTGCTTCCGCAGCCGGGCCGCGAGCGCCTCCGCCTCGGCCCGGTTGGGGAGCGAGGCCACCTGCACGGTGAAGGCCGCCTTCGCCGGCGCGGGGGCCTCGGCCCGATCGCCGGGGCGCTCGGAGGTCGCCGCCCGCGAGGCTTCCTCGGTCCTGGTCGCCTGGGCCTGGAGGAGCGCCGCGGAGAGATCGCGGACGGGCGCCTTGGGCGGCGCTGCTTCCGGCTCCGCTGCCGCCGCCGCGTCCGCGGCCGGCTCGGGCGAAGGCGCCCCCTCGGCCTCCTCCGCCTCTGCGGCCTCGGCAGCTTCGGCGGCGGGGGCCGCGGCCGCCGCCACCTCGCCGGCGGGCTCGGGCCTTTCCGGCTTGGGCTGCCGGGCCGGGGCGGGCTCTCGCGCCTCCGTCCGGGTGAGCTCGTCGGCGAAGGTCAGCGGATCGCCTTCTCCGCGCTCCGCCCGCTCGTCCAGCGCCGCGAGCGGATCCGCCGGCAGGACGGGTGCGACCGCGAGATCGCGGCCGACGGTGACCCCCAGGTAGAAGACGATCCCCAGGAGCGCTGCCGATCCGACGACGATCGACACCACCTGCTTCCTGTCCAGGCTGAGGTGGATCCTCTCCTCGTCGTTCCGTTCGTCCCTCATGCGTTCTCGTCCCCTTCGGCCTCGCGCTCCATCCGATCCGGCGCGGACACGCCGAGGAGCGCCAGCGCGTTGGCGAAGACCCGCTTGATGCTCGAGATGAGGAAGAGCCTGGCGGCCGTCTTGACGGGATCGTCCGAGATGACCCGCTCGCCCCCGCGCTTTCCCACCTCGTAGTAGCTCTGGAAGACCGCCGTGGTCTCCTGGATGAAGAAGACGATCCGGTGGGGCTCGAGGGCCTGGGCCGCCGCCGCCACCACCTCCGGGAACGCCAGGATCCGCTTGGTGAGCTCGAGCTCCTCGGGGAGCACCAGCGCGTGGGCGTGCTCGGGGGAGAACGACGGCCTGGGCAGCCCCGCCGCGATCGCCCGGCGCAGGATCGACGCGCAGCGGGCGTGGCCGTACTGCACGTAGAACACCGGGTTGTCCTTGCTCTGCGCCTTGGCGAGATCGACGTCGAAGTCCATCATCGCGTCGCCGCGGCGCATGAGGAAGAACACCCGCACCGCGTCGGCGCCCACCTCGTCCAGGAGCCAGCGCAGGGTGATGAAGTTGCCCGAGCGCTTCCCCATCTTCACGGGCTGGCCGTTCTTGAGCAGGTTGACCATCTGCACCAGCACGACCTCGAGCGCCTCCGGCGGGCGGCCGAGGGCCTGGATCGCGGCGCGGACCCTGGGCACGTAGCCCGCGTGATCCGCTCCCCACACGTCGATGAGCCGATCGTGGCCGCGCTGGAGCTTGTCCCGGTGGTAGGCGAGGTCCGCGGCGAAGTACGTCAGCGATCCGTCCGCCTTGCGCACCGGGCGGTCCGCGTCGTCGCCGAACCGGGTGGAGAGGAAGACGAGCTGGGGCCGCTCCTCGGCGGGCGCCTCGGGATCGCGCTCGATCCCCTTGGGCGGCGCCAGGACCTTCTCCTCCACGAAGCCGCGGCGCTCGAGCTCGGCGATAGACTTCTCCACCTCCCCCGACTCGTGCAGCGCCTTCTCGGAGATCCAGTTGTCGAATTGGATCCCCAGCCTGGCGAGGTCGGGCTTGATCATGGTGTCGAGCACGACCTGCACCGCCGCGCCGGCGATCCGATCGCGCAGCGGCTCGAACGGCCCCTCCACCAGAGCCGCCCGCTCCGACTCGGGCCACGAATCCAGCAGCACCGCGGCGACGTCGCGGATGTAGTCGCCCTTGTAGTCGTCTTCGCCCAGGGCGATGTGCTCGAGCCCGGCGTCGGGGTGGGTCTCGGCCCACAGCTCCCGGGCCCGGATCCACACCGACCGCGCCAGGGCGGTGACCTGGCCGCCGGCGTCGTTCACGTAGTACTCGCGGGAGACGTCGTAGCCCGCCGCGGCCAGGAGCCGGGAGATCGCGTCCCCGGTGACGGCCCCGCGGCCGTGGCCCACGTGCATCGGGCCGGTGGGGTTCGCGGAGACGTACTCCACCAGGACCCGCTTGCCATCGCCGACGCCCACGTTGCCGAAGGACGCGCCCTGCTCCTCCACCGCGCGCAGCGCCCGGAAGAACCAGGCTGGATCGAGGCGAACGTTGATGAAGCCGGGGCCGGCGATCTCGTGCTTCTCGAGGAGCCCGTCGCTGTCGGCGAGGTGGTCGAGGAGGAGCTGCGCCACCTCGCGAGGCGGCCGGCGAGCCGCCTTCGAGAGCATCATCGCCGCGTTGATCGCGTAGTCGCCGTGGGCGGGGTTGCGCGGCGTCTCCACCGCGAAGTCGACGCGATCGGCGCCTTCGGGGAGCATGCCCTGGGCGACGCACCGGGCGATCGTGTCGACGAAGATCTGGCGGACTCTCTCCCGCATGTTCTCGAACCTGTCTGGGGCGACGCTTCAGATCGCCGTGGAAGGACCAGGCCGCCCGATACCACGATCCGCCCCTTCTTTCCCGCCCGATTTCCCCGAAGGCTCCGACCGGGCGATCGTGTCCCATCCGAAACAGCGGGGGCAGCGGAAGAAGAACTGGGTGAGCTCCATGGCGCAGTCCGAACACGCGAACGGGCGGGGCGGATTGCCCGGCCCCTTGAGCAGCGCCCGGAGCTCGGTGCGCATCTCCTGCGCGGTTGCGCCGTCGAGGAGGAGCTCGCCCAGCTCGAGCCGCGCCTCGGCCAGGTGCGGATGCGCCTCGAGAACCTTGCGCAGCTCCGCCGCCGCCTCGGCGACGAGGCGCCGGCGCCGCAGGGTGCGCGAGAGCGCGATGCGGAGGAAGGGATCGCCCGGCGCCTCCTCCAGCCGCCTGCGGAGGAACGACTCGAGCTCCTCGTAGGAGCCCTGCGCGGCGAAGCCGGCCTCCAGGAGGGGGAAGACCGAGAAGAGCGCCTCGGGCCGCGACCGCAGCGCCGCGTCGAGGGAGGCGATCGCGTCGGCGCCCTCCTCCCTCGCGAGGAAGAGCTCCGCCTCCGCCACCTTCGCGTCGGCGCTGCGGGGATCGGTGGCGAGCGCCCTGGCGACGGCAGCGGCCGCGCCTTCCAAATCCTGCTCCGCGATCCGCTTCCGGGCGTGGCCGGCGTGGAGGTGGGCCAGGAGGGAGGGGGACGACTCGCCCAGCGCCTCGAGGCGCGCCTGGTGGACCGCCGCCCGCTCCCAGTCGCCGATCTCCTCGCAGATCTCCCGCAGCTCCCGGAGCGCCTCCCGATCGGCCGGCGCCTCCCGGGCCACCTCCTCCAGCAGCTCGACGGCGCGGGAGAACATCCCCAGGCGGCGGAAGTCCACGCCGAGCTCGAACTTCGCGGACCGCCTCCCATCTGCGGGGAGGTCGGGCGTGGCCAGGATGGCCTCGTGCAGGCGGACCGCCCGGACGAGGTCACCCTTCCGGCGGAAGAACGCCCCGAGGGCGAAGGCGGCGGCGAGGCCGTCGGGGCCCCCCGCCCCGGGCTTCCCCAACTCCTCGATGGCGCCGTCCGAGTCGCCCTCGAGTACGTAGCGAAACGAGGAAAGGTAGGCGCGCCCCTCGCCTCCCTCGGCGCCGCGCTTCTTGCCGGACGCGGCGAGGAGCACGCCCAGGACGGCGCCCACGGCCATGCCGACCAGCGCGGCCCAGAGGAGGTTGGCGACGAGGGGATCCACCCGCGGACGATAGCACGGGGCGCCGCGCGCCGACCCGCCGCAGATCGCTTCGGCCTGCCGGCGACGATCAGCCGCCGAGGACGCGATCGAAGGCCGGGCGCAGCTTCTCCCAGGTGGCGTCGAGGTGCTCCGGGATCACCCGGGTCTCGGCGAGCACCGGCATGAAGTTCGCGTCCCCCGCCCACCGGGGCACCACGTGCCAGTGGAGGTGATCGGCGATGCCTGCGCCCGCCGCCCTGCCCAGGTTCATCCCCACGTTCATCGCGTCCGGGCCGTAGGCCTCGCGCAGCAGCCCGATCGACAGGCGGAGCGTGCGCTGCAGATCGTGGAAGGCCTCGTCCTCGAGGGCGTCGAAGCTCGAAACGTGGGCCCGCGGCACCACCATGAGGTGCCCGTTGTTGTAGGGGAACTTGTTGAGGATCACGAAGGAGTGGGCCGACCGCCCGAGGATGAGCCGCTCCCGATCCCGATCCTCGGCGGGGAAGAGGCAGAAGATGCAGCCGGCGGGCTTCTCCCCTCCCTCGATGAACGCGAGGCGCCACGGCGCCCAGAGCCGGTCCATCGCTCAGTACCCCGGGAGGAGGTATTGCGGGCCGGGCGATCCCGAGCCGCCCCGGAGGTGATCGCGCAGCTCCTCCGCCGCCGCGCGGATCGCGTCCCGGACGCTCTGCGAGAGGAGCCGCTCGAACGGAAAGGTGTCGTGCTTCCTCGGCTCGACCAGGCGCGGCTCGCCCTCCACGCCCCCCAGCTCGCCGGCGAGGGAGACGGCGTCCTGGAAGTTGCCCAGCTCGTCGACGAGGCCGGCCTCCATCGCCTGCTCGCCGGTGAGCACCCTGCCGTCCGCGATGGCTCGCACGTCCTCCTCCGGGAGGTTTCGCCCGGCGACGACCGCCCCCACGAACTGCTTGTGCACGTCGTCGATCACGCTTTGGTAGATGGCGCGGTCGCTCTCGGTGAAGGGACGGAAGGGGTTCCCGACGTCCTTTGCGGCGCCGCTCTTCACGGTGTTCACCTGGAAGCCGATCCGGTCGGCGATCTCCGAGACGTTGGGGAGCTGCGCGATGACGCCGATGGAGCCGGTGATGGTGCCCGGGTTGGCGACGATCCGGGTGGCGGCGGTGGCGACGTAGTACCCGCCGGAGGCCGCAAGGTTCCCCATGGAGACCACCACGGGCTTTCGCTCCTTGATCCGCTCGATCTCCGCCTGGATCTCCTGGGAGGGCGCGACCGCGCCCCCCGGCGAATCGACCCGGACGATCACCGCCTTGATGGCGTCGTCCTCGCCGAAGCGGTGGAGATCGCGGACCGTCTTCTCGCTCTCCGTGATCGGGCCCTTCACCTCGATCAGGCCGACGTTGCCGGAGCCGTACCCCTTGGAGCCGACGCCGGCGCGGTTCACCACCGAGATGGCCAAGACCAGGAACGCGAATAGCGACAGGAAGAGCCCGCCGAAGATCACGCCGAGAACGATCGCCGCTCGTCGATCCACGCGATCACCTCGTCGCCCGGGCGGTGCGCATCTCCACCCGATCGCCGCGCCGCAGCTCGCGGAGCGAGCGCAGCACCACCGCCACGGAGGTCGACTCCCGGGCGTCCACGACGAGGACCTGCCCGATGCTCTCCGCCGGGATGTCCTCGTCGAAGCGCGCCTCAAGGCCGTCGTCCTCCAGGCCGTCGCTGGCGCGGATCACGTCGAGGGTGTTGCCCCGCGTGACCCCGTTGCGGGTCCCACGGTCCAGGATCACGAAGTGCCCCTGGGCCAGCTCCGCGATCTCCTCCTCCAGGGTGGCGGCGATGATGCCCGAGACGTCCCGCGCCGGCGCCACCGGATCCACCTGGCGGGAGAGCTCCACCCCCGCCGGCCCCACCCGATCGCCGCGGGTGATCTCGAGGATCGAGCGCTCGATCACGCCGGTGACGTACTTCTGCCGGGCGTCGGCGGAGACGATCCGCACCGCGCCGAGGATCCGCACCATGGAGCCCAGGCGGGCGCCGGTCTCCGGATGCTGCACGGCGTCCTCCTCGCGGAAGACGACCATGCGATCGCCGACGCGGACCGCGCCTCGGTTCGCCATCTCCAGGTAGACCCGGTCGCCCTCGTGGAGGAGCTCCTTCTCCTCGAAGGATCGGGCGATCGCCCCCGCGGATCCGAGCTGCTCCGAGGTGGCGAAGCCCACCGCCGGCACCCGGATGGTCGTCGGCCCCTGGAAGCCGATCTGGCCGGCCACGCTGACCTCGTCCTCCTCGACGATCTCGTCCTCGGGCGCGGGCGCCGGCTCGCCGGGGGCGGCAGCCACCGCTTCGGCCTCCCCGGTCCCCAGGCGGACCTCGTCGCCCGGATAGATCCAGTGGGGGTTCTCGATCTGCGGGTTGAAGGACCAGACCTTGGGCCAGTACCACGGGCTGCCCAGGTACCTCTCCGAGAGATCCCAGAGCGTGTCACCCTTCTCCACCACGTGCTTGCGGCCGGGGAGGTTGGGGGCGTCTCCGGGATCGGCCACCTCCTCCTCGTCGCCGGTCACCACCTCCACGTCCTCCGGCGCGCCGCCGAAGTCGCGGTGGGAGGGATCGCCGGCCAGATCGGGCATCTCCACCACGTCGCCGCCGGCCCGCTCCTGGGCGCCGGCCGGGATCATGAGGAGCAGCGCCGGCACGCCGATGGCGAGGGCGGAGAATCTTTCGAGGGTGCGACGCATGGCGGCTCCTCCTTCTTCCTTCATCGAGCGGCGAGGTGGAGCTCGGCGCGGGTGGCGGCGATGCTCGCCGGATGATCTCGAACGAGCCGCTCGAACGCGGCCCGCGCGGCCGCCTCGCGGCCCAGGTTCCTGCAGGTCTCTCCGTATCGCAGCAGCGCCTCCGGCACCACGTCGCCGGCGGGGTAGTCCCGGACCACGCGCTCGAAGGACTGCAGGGCGTTGCCCGGCCTGTCCAGCGCGAGCCAGGCGTCGCCGATGGCGAGGACGGCGTTGTCGGCCCTGGGATCGCGCGGCGAGGCGCGGACGAAGGCCTCGAGGACCTCGATCGCCCTGCCGGCCTCTCCCGCCTCCAGGGCGGCGATCCCCTCGTCGAAGCGCGCGCCCGCCGGCTCGTCCGGATCCGCGAGCTCCACGTCCACCGGCAGCGCGGGCGCGGCGCCCGGGCCGCCGGTGCGCCGCCTCGGGGTGGCGGGGGCCTTCGCCCCGGAACGGGACGGGCCGGGGCCGCCGTCGGCGATGAAGATGAACGAGTCCTCCTCGGCGTCGGCCTCGTGGAGGCCGTCCTTCTCCGGAGGGACGAGGCGGATCGTCTCGAGCTGGGGGAGGGTCAAGACCCGGGCGTCCTGCACCACCACCGGCTCGGAGGGCGGGGCCGGCGCCGTGGCGAGGAGCGCCTCGAGCGCACGGATCTTGCGCTCGTCCTGCTCCCGCTCCGCGCGGAGCGCCGCCACCTCCTCGCGCAGGGCGCGAAGCTCGTCGGCGCTCACGGGTGCCGGGGCCGGCGCGTGTGCGCAGGCCAGGAGGGCCGCCGAGAGGAGGGCTGCGAGCCATGGGGTGAGGCGTCGTTTCAAGAGGCGAAAGATCCCCGAAAAACCTGTGGATTTGGGCTGGGATGCTAGGAGCCGGTCCCTGGGGTGTCAAGAAACCCACCCGCCCGGAAGGTGTGGATACGGAGGCCGCCCGGAGGGAGGAATTTCCGCCCTTCCGCCGTCCCGCCGCGCGCCTTTCGCGGGCGTCCGGGGCGAGCGCGGCGATGCGCCCGACGTCCCGGGTGTCGACCCTCTCGCCACCTTCGGTTCACCCTACCCCTCGTTTCACGCGGCTCGGATGAAGGAGAGGTGCCGGCCGGTGCGTCCGCGATCGCGCCGGTGGCTGAACCAGGCCTCGGGATGGCAGGCGGTGCAACTCCCCACGAGATCCACCGCGGGCGCCGGGATCCCGGCGCCCGTGAGCTGCAGCCGCACCACCTCCCGCAGGTCGAGCCGCCTGCCGTCGGCCACCCGAGATCCATACGAGGCGACGAAGTCCTCGGCCAGATCCGCCGAGACCTCGTAGCAGCACCTGCCGATGGCGGGGCCGATCGACGCCACCAGCTCCCCCGCGGGCGTGCCCGCCGCGGCCATCTCCCGAACGGTCTTCCGGGCGATCCCGAGCCTCGCGCCCCGCCACCCGGCGTGGACGGCGGCGACCCGCCCCGTCCGCGGATGGGCCAGGAGGATCGGGACGCAGTCGGCGGTCCGCACCGCCGGGGCGATCCCCGGCGCCGTGGCCAGGATCGCGTCCGCCTCGGCCCCGGCGGGCGGCGGCTCCCAGCCGCCCAGGCGAAGCACCCGGTCGCCGTGGACCTGGTGGACCAGGCGCAGGTCCGCTCGGGGGAAGCCGGCCGCGGCCGCGAGCAGGCGGTGGTTCTCCTCGACCGCAGCGGGGTCGTCGCCGGCCGTTGGCCCCAGGTTCAGCGAGGCGAAGGGCCCCCCGGAGACCCCTCCGGTCCGGGTCGAGAAGCCGTGGACGAAGCCCTCCCGGGCCAGGCGGTCGCTGCGCAGGAAGAGATCCATTTCGGGCAGGATACCGGGGAACGGACCGGGGCCGCGAGCGCGGGTGCGGCGCGGGCACGGTGCGGTCGAGGCGGCCGCTCCCGGGCCGGGACGGCCGACCGTCCGCGGCGATCCCGGCGGGCGGGAGGCCCGCCCTTGCCGCGGCCCTCCCGGGCCCCGGCAGGCCCGCCGAGATCCGCGCTTGGCGGGACGAGGCCGGGACTGCTAGTGTCCCCGCGCTCGCACACGACGCCGGCGGGGGCCGGCCGTGGAGCCGAGCGCGGGGAACGAAGCGTAGTGAGATTGAAGACACCTGCGATGCGGATGGGGATCGCTGCACTCTCGGGCGGCGCGATCGGCGCGTTCGTCGCCACGATGGTCGCGGCGGTTGCGGGCGGCCCCGTGCCGTGGGTGCTCGGGGCGTCGCTGGCGTCCGCGCTCTCCGCCACCGCCCTCGCCCGGCGGGCCCGCGATCGCCGCCTGCCGGATCGCATCGCCGAGATCGTGCGACACGCCAGGGAGCTGGAGGATCGGGGCATCCTCCCGGTGCCCGTCGGCGACGAGGCGGACGACCTCGCCGTGGTCGAGGCGGCCCTCCACTCGCTCGGCGAGTCACAGCGGGTGGAAGGGGGCACCGAGGCCACCCCCGCGTCCCACTTCGACGCCAGGGCGGTCGAGCTCGCGAACCTACGGCTCGAGGCCCGGCTGAACGAGCTGACGCTCCTCCACGACGTCACCCGCTCCCTCACCTCCACCCTCGAGCTGGACGAGCTCTTCCGGCGGCTCACCGAGCTCATCGGCGCCACCCGCAACTTCGAGTCCTTCGCGATCCTCCAGGTGGACGAGGAGCAGTCCGCCCTGGTGGTGCGCACCACCTTCGGCTTCCTCCCCGCCCTGGATCCCAGCGGCATCCGCCTGCCCTTCACCGACGAGACGTGCAGGCAGGTGGTGCAGAGCCGGGAGCACGCCATCACCCAGGCGATCCCGATGGATCGCAGCCGGTTGGAGGGGCTGGGCTGGGCGCCGAAGGACGGCACCCTCCTCACGGTGGCCATGAAGCACAAGGATCGGGTGGAGGGGCTCCTCGTCTTCTCCCGGGCGGAGTCCGACCCCTTCACCGTGGGCGACGTCGAGCTCCTCCGCAACATCGGCGGCCAGGCGGCCCTCGCGATCTCGAACGCCCGCCTCTTCGAGCAGACGGTGAAGCTGTCGCTCACGGATCCGCTCACGGGCCTCCACAACCGCCGCCACTTCTTCGCCAAGCTCGATCTCGAGGTGATGCGGGCCCGCCGATACAAGACGCCCCTGTCGGTCGCCATGATCGACATCGATCACTTCAAGAACCTCAACGACACCTGCGGCCACGCCACCGGCGACGTGGTCCTCCAGGAGATCGCGCGGATCCTCCAGGCGAACGTGCGTCGGGTGGACACGGTGGCTCGCTTCGGCGGCGAGGAGATCTGCGTGATCCTCCCCAACGTCCCCCGGGCCGAGGCCACCGTCGCCTCGGAGAAGCTGCGGCGCCTCGTCGAGCGGGCGACCTTCCCCGGGGGAGAGGCCCAGCCCGGCGGGCGGATCACGGTGTCGGTGGGGCACGCGTCCTTCCCCGACGACGCCGACGACGTGGACGGCCTCCTCGAGGCGGCGGACCTGGCGCTCTACGCGTCCAAGCGCGAGGGGCGAAACCGCTCCACGGCGTTCGGGCCCCACCTGCGGGGCCCGCCGAAGGGGCGCGCCCACGCCTCGGGCGGAGACCCCTCCCTGCGCGTCCTCGCGCCGGTCCAGCCCCGCGAGCGCGCCAGCGGCTGATCACCCTTCGAAGCAGGCGCCTTCCTCGCAGGGGACGCACTCCCCGAGGACGAGGTCGCAGCGCCGATCGGGTTCGCACGCGTCGTCGTCGACGCAGCGCCGGGGCACGCACCGCGCCAGGTCGGGGTCGAGCTCGTAGCCGGCGGGGCACCGCCTGGGGGGCGGGAGCCGCTCGGGGCCGTCCAGGAAGACGTCGTCGCAGGCGAGCGCGCCGAGAAGCAGCGCCGTCGCCAGCAGGCCGAGCCTCACGCCTTCTCCACCTCGACCTCGATGTCGAGGGCGACCGGCTCCTCCTGCTTCGGCGCCTGGGGCCGGGGCATGGCGACCGCGACGTTGGATTCCCCTTCGCGCGCGAGCCGGGCCTTGATCCGGGCGAGCTCCAGCTCCGCGACCTTGAGCGCCTTGGTCTTCTCCTGCAGGGCCGCCTGGAGGCGGGAGACCTCGATGCTCCGCTGCTGATCCCGGCGCTCGAGCTCGGCGCGGTGGCGCGCGGACAGGTCCTCGACCTCCCGCGCCACGCGGGCGTCTGCCTCGCGCTTGCCCCGGGACGCGGCGGTGAGCCGCGTGGTCGCCTCTCCGAGCCTCGCCTCGAGCTGCGCGATCCGCTCCTGCAGCTCGCTCGCCTCTCGGGACTTCTCCTCCGTGGTCTCGGCGAGGGCGCGCTCCAACTCCTCCACCTTCCGCGCGCCGGCGCGGGCCTGGACCTCGAGCTCCTGGACGGCGCGATCCCGCGCCTCGAGCTCGCGGGCCGCGTCGGATCGGGCCAGCTCGGCCGCCGCCTGCAGCTCCTCCACCTGGCGGCGGAGCTCCTCCTCGCGCTTGCGGAACGCGTCCCGATCCGCGCCGAGCTGGGCGGTGAGCTCGGCGAGGCGGGCGTCCTTGCGGGCGGCGGACGCCTTCCACTCCTTCTCGGCCTGGGCCCGCAGCGCCTCCGCCTCGTCGAGCTGCTCGGTGAGCCCGGCGGTGGCGCTGCGGAGGGACTCCGCCTCCCGGGCCACCTCCGCGTGCTGCGCCCGGAGCGCCGCCACCTCGAGCTCGTGGGCCCGCTGGGCCTGGGTCTTCTCGGCCTCGAGGCGCTGGACCTCGAGCTCGGCGGCGCGCAGGGCCTCGCTCTTCGCGCCGAGCGCGCGGCGAAGCTCCTCCTCCGCCCGGCGGGCCTGGGCCTCCGCCGCGTGGAGCCTGGCCTCCAGCTCTCCGATCGCCTCGGTGCGCTCGTTCAGATCCGCGACCCAGCGCTCCTCCTTCGCGGCGAGCTCGCTCTGGAGGGAGACCACGCTCCCCTCCGCGTCGGCGGCGCGGGCGTGGGCGTCCGCGAGCTCCCGGGTGATCTGCGCCTCCCGCTCGGCGACCGAAGCGCGGACGACGGCGAGCTCCTCCTCCCGCTCGGCCAGCGCGCCGCGGGCCTCCTCCAGCTCTCCCGCTCGGGCGGTCAGCTCGCCCTGCACCTCGTTCAGCCGGGCGGCGACCTCGCCCCGCGCCGACCGCTCCGACGCCAGCTCGGCCTCGGCGGAGCACAGGCTCGACGACGTCCGCTCCAGCTCCGCTCGCAGGGCCTCCTGCTCCTCGCGGAGCCCCTCCAGCTCGACGAAGCGTGCGGCGACCTCGGCCCGGGCGGCGTCGCGCTCGGCCGCGGCGGTGGCCAGCTCGCCCCGGAGGGACTCGGCCTCCGCGCGCGCCTCGTCGAGCGCGCCGCGCAGCTCCGCCTCCAGCTCCTCGCGCTCGGCCCGCAGCACCTCGAGCTCGCCTTCGAGCCCGCCGATCTGCTCGAGCCGCTCCGCCAGCTCGCCGGCGAGCTCCTCCTCCCGGCGCTGGAGGAGCTCCCGCATCGAGGCCAATTCCTCCTCGAGGAGCGAGATCCGATGCTCCCGATCCTCCAGGCGCAGCCCCAGCGACTGGACGATGCCGTCGCGCTGGATCCGCAGGGATTCGGCGAGCCCCACCGTCTCGTGGAGCTCGATCTCCGCCGCGAGCAGGGACTCGCCCAGGAGCGCCCGCTCGGCGGCGGCGTCCCCGAGGAGGGCGGCGGCCTCCGCCTCGCGGCCGGCACCTCGGGAGGCGACCTCCTCCAGCCTCGCGCGGGCCTGGCGGAGCTCGTGTTCGAGAGAGGCGCCGGCCCTCTCCGCGCGCTCCACCTCCTCGCGCAGCGCGCGCCGCTCCGCCGCGCGCCGGGCGGCGTCCTCCGCGGCGCGGCGGTCCCGCTCGTTGAGGGTCCGGGCGGCGCCCCGCTCCGCCAGCGCCTGCGAGACCTGGGCGCCGGCGAGGGCCCGGAGGAGCTCGCCCTCCCGGCGCATCCCCTCCTCCACCGCCAGATCCCGCTCCCGGATCGCCTCGTCCCTCTTCCTCGCCAGATCCTCGAGGGCCGCCGTCTGCTCGGTGAGCTCGGACTCCCGGTTCGCCAGCTCGCGGCGGAGGCCGTCGAGCTCCTTCTCCTTCCCGGCGACGACCTCGATGAGCTCCTTCTCCTGCGCGAACTGGCGCTGGAGCATCTCGTCGACCGCCTGGCCGTGCTCGCGCTCCTTGCGGTGGAAGAGGCCTCGCGCCTCGGCGAGCCGCGCCACGAGATCCTCGGCCTTCATCTTGAGGCCCTGGATCTCGACCTCCTTCTCGTGGAGCCGATCGTCGCTCTGGGCGAGCTCCCGCTCCCGGATCGCCCAGATCTCCGACAGCCGCGCGATCTGCGCCTCGCGGCTGCGCAGCTCGTCGCGCAGGAGTTGGAGCTTCCCCTCCGGCGTGTTGATCAGATCCCTTCCCACCCGCGATCTGCGGGGCGTGCGCGCCTCGACGAGGAGCTCGCCCTTCCGATCGGCGATGGTGCCGAAGACCCGCTCGAGGAAGGCCTTGTCCTCGTCGGTGAGGGCGCTGCGCCGCTCCCGCCTGGGGAGCTTGGGCGGCGTGGGCGGGGCGCCGGCCTCGGGAAACCCCGACGGCGCCTCCCCCTCGCTCCCGAGGTCGTCCTGCAGCGACGCGCCCAGATCGGCCTCGTCGGCGGATCGGGGCGCGTCCTCCGCCTGGGCGTCCACCACGTCCTCGGCCGGCGCCGTCTCCGGGGGGAGCAGGCCGTGGACCGCCGCCCGCAGATCGTCCATCCCGTAGGGCGCCAGCAGGTAGGCGTTCGCCGCGAAGCTGGGGTGGGCCGCGTGCTGCTGGAGCGCCTCCGGCGCGCTGTCGGTCGAGGCGAGGACGATCGGGATCGAGCGTAGGCTGGGGTTGCGCCTCACCCGGGCGCAGAGGCTGAAGCCGTTCTGCTCGGGCAGCTCCGCGCGGACGAAGAGCAGATCCGGGCGGCGCTCCTCCATCTCGCGGAAGGCGTCCACCGCAGACGAGACGATGGAGGTGGAGAAGCCGTCCGCGTGGAGAACCGCCGCCATCTCGAGCGCGAGCGCTCCCTCGTGCTCGACGATGAGGATCCGCTTGGTCATGGTGGAGCGGGATCTTAGTCGCGGCACGGACCGAGGCAAACTTCGCGCGGCCGAATCGCGAAGGGCGCGATCCGCGCTTGGCCCTTGCACGAAGCTGGGCGGACGCTAGGATCCCGGTCGCTCAAGGCTTCACGCAGGGAGATCGCCATGAAGAAAACGTTCCTCGCCGCCGCTTCGCTGGCGCTCGTCCTCCACGCCCCCTCCGCCCTCGCGCAGAAGCGGCGCGGTCCGCCGAAGCCCACCCCGCCCCGCGCGGCGGAGAACTGCAAGGAGCTGCAGGGCGACCAGCTCGAGGCCTGCAAGGTCATCGGCGCCTACCTCGACCTCTGGAAGCAGAAGAAGTGGGCCGAGCTGCGCAATCTCATCCACCCCAAGACCCTCGAGGAGATCGCCACCACCAAGAAGAACCTCGGCTCCGAGCGGCATCGGATGGCGCCCTGGTACTGGGCCAAGGGCGACTTCCTCCTCACCGAGTGGTCGATCGAGTCGGTCGAGGACATGCCGATGGGCACCGTCGTCATCCACACGGTGGAGCAGAGCTACCGGGTGGAGGAGGACGGGATCGAGGAGGGGGCGAAGAACGCCTACCTCGCGGGGCGCAGCGGCGGGAAGTGGTACATCGTCGATCGGCGCAGCGGCGGGGGCGGCTTCGACAAATCCGCGATCAAGATCTCCATGAAGGGCTACTTCGACTCCGTCGAGGAGGAGAAGGCGCCTGCCGCCGAGAAGGCCGCGGAGACCGCCGCCGAGTAGAGGGGGCGGCCGGCCTCCTGGCCCTTCAGGCCTGGACGAGGTCCCGCACCTTCTCGCGGGCCCGCTGCACGTCGGCCTCGTGCTTGAGCAGCACGTTCAGGGTCTGCGACAGGAGCTCGGGGTCCAGATCCCCGGCGTTCAGGATCGCCAGGGCCCTCGCCCAGTCGAGGGTCTCGGCGATCGACGGCGCCTTCTTCAGATCCAGCGCGCGGACCCGGTGGACCACGTCCACCACCCGCTGCGCCAGCGCCCGCCGGATCCCCGGGATCCGCGCGCGAACGATCTCCACCTCCCGCTCCCGGCTCGGGAAGTCGATGAAGAGGTGGAGGCAGCGCCGCTTCAGCGCGTCCGACAGCTCCCGGGCCGCGTTCGAGGTCAGGATCACGCGGGGCACGTGCCGGGCCCGGATCGTCCCGATCTCCGGCACGGTCACCGCGAAGTCGGCGAGCACCTCGAGGAGGAAGGCCTCGAACTCGGGGTCGGCCTTGTCGATCTCGTCCACGAGGAGCACCGCCGGCTCCTCGGACATGAGCGCCCGCAGGACCGGCCGGGGCAGGAGGAAGCGCTCCGAGAAGAAGACGCTCTCGCTGGCGCCGATCCGCTCCACCGCGTCGGCGAGGCTGGCGGTCCCGGCGAGGGTCTCGCTGATCTTCTCCTTCACGAGCTGGGTGTAGAGGAGCTGCTTGGCGTACTCCCACTCGTAGAGCGCCTTGCTCTCGTCCAGGCCCTCGTAGCACTGAAGGCGGACGAGCGGCCTCCCGGTCGCCATCGCCAGCGCGAGGGCCAGCTCGGTCTTCCCCACGCCGGCGGGCCCCTCCACCAGGACCGGCTTCTCCAGCTTCTCGGCGAGGAACACGGTGGTCGCGATCTCGCGCGACGGGAGGTAGCCGGCCTCGGAGAGGCGGCGCTCGACGTCGGGGATGTTCTCGAACGGGGCGTTGGCCATGGCGGCGGGTTTAGCGGGCTGCCTCTCCCCCGTCAAACGTTCCCCAGACGAAGCCGCGGGCCTCGTCGTCCCAGCGGCGCACCCGCGCCCGGCGCAGGCCCCTGCCGTCCACCTCGTAGAGCCCGTAGCGGCCGGTGCGCTCCGGCCGGCGATCCACCCGGGTGGCGCTCCCCGGACAGAGGACGGGCACCCGCCTCCCGCCCAGGTCGAGGTCGAGGCGCATCTGCTTGTGGCGATGGCCGTGGAGCACCAGGCCGATCGGGAGCCGGGCCAGGGCCTCCTCCACCGCAGCGGCGTCCTCCAGGGGGGTGGGATCCTTGGGATCGGCGGCCGCGGCGTCCTCTTCGGAGAGGCGCAGGTGGTGGTGGACGAGGAGGATCACGAACCGCCCCTCCACCTCGGCCTCGGCGCAGAGGGCGGCCAGGGCGGCGAGCTGCGCCTCCCCCACCCGCCCCTTCACGTCGGCGGGATCGACGTCCGGCACGAAGGGCGAGGAGTCGATGGCCGCGATCGCCACCTCGCCGGCGAGCTGGCAATAGGGGAAGCCCTCGCCGAGGTCCCCCCGCATCACGTCGCCGAAGTGGCGATCCAGCTGCTCCTGCGCCGCCTCCGACCACCTGTCGTGGTTGCCCGGGATCGCGGCGAGCGGCGTCCCGCCGAGGTGTCGATCCAGGGCGGCCCGCGCCCGGGCGAACTGGGCCTCCTCCGAGGTCAGGGTGAGGTCGCCGGTGAGGACCACCCGATCCGGCCGCTGGGCGGCGAGATCGGCGAGGAGCCGCTCGAGAAGCTCCTCCGAGTGCTTGGCGACCTTCGGCAGCCACGCCCCGCCCTCGGGGCCCGGGTAGTCCTCCTCGCTCGCCACGTGGATGTCGGTGAGATGGGCGATGACCACGGGCGCGATGGTACCGCGCGGACCGCCCGGGAGGCCACGCGGATCTCGCCAGGAGAGCGCCGCTTCAGGCGCAGTACACCCGATAGTCGAGCTCGGGGAAGAGGTTGTCCCGCCCCTCCACCTGCGCGAGCCAGGCCTCGTCGATCGCGCCCCGCCGCAGCTCGTCCTCCAGACGCAAGAACCGCAGCACGTGATCTTTGGTGCGCTGCACGGCGTACTCCACCATGGTCCCCGTCTTCATGATGAACGCCCAGTCCGACGACTGGGCCAGGAGAAGCTCCCGCGCCGCCTGGTTCAGCGCCCGCCGCTCGAGATCCGTGGGCTCCCGGAAGTCGGACGCCATCCGGATCATTGAGTCGGCGCACCTGTGGAGGTGGCGGTAGATCCAGTCGTTGGATCCGTCCAGCCACACCCCGGCGTAGCCGCCGGCCCCCCAGGAGCAGAGCGGCGGCGTCGCCACCTGCTGGGTGGGGTTGTCACGGAGGTAGTCGGACGGCGAGACCAGCTCGAAGGTCTTCTGATCGTGGGCGACCTTGCGGATCAGCATCTCGAGGAACACCGGCCCCTCGAACCACCAGTGGCCGAAGAGCTCCGCGTCGTACGGCGCCACCACCACCGGGCGGCGGGCCCCCATCACCATCGCCAGGTGCACGATCTGCTTCTCCCGGTTGAACATGAAGTTCCCGGCGTGGCGATCCGCCTGCCGGAACGCCGCCCGCCAGTCGTACAGATCCTTCTCCATCCCCCGGCCGGTGATCCGGTGGTACTTGAACCCGGTGTTCTTCCGCTCGCCGGTGGCCTGGATGTAGGGGCGCACGTAGTCGTAGTCGAGGTCGTAGCCGACGTCCCGGTAGAACTCCCGGTAGACGGGATCGCCCGGGTAGCCCGTGCCGGCGCTCCACACCTGCTCGCTCGACTCCGGGTCGCGGCCGAACGCGGCCACCCCCGCCGGCGTGTACAGCGGCGCGAAGACGCCGTAGCGGGGGCGCGGGGTGGCGTCCAGGATCCCGTGGGTGTCCACGAAGAAGTAGCGGATCCCCTCCTCCGACAGGAAGCGCTCCACCCCCGGGTAGTAGCCGCACTCCGGCAGCCAGATGCCCACGGGGTCGCGGCCGAAGTGCAGGCGGTAGTGGGCAGCCGCGATCCGGATCTGCGCCCGGACGGCCTCGGGTTGCGTCTGCATCAGCGGCAGGAAGCCGTGGGTGGCGCCGCAGGTGACGATCTCCACCACCCCGCGATCCTGCAGCCGCCGAAAGGCGCCCACCAGGTCCCGGCGGTAGCGCTCGTGCCAGAGCCAGCGGGTGTGGTTGAAGTGATGGTGGTAGAAACGGGCGGTGTCGTGGAGCCGGGGCTCGTGCCGGGTGCGGTGGAGCTCCTTGTCGGCCAGCTCGCAGAGCCGGTCGAGGTGCTTTCCGTACCGGGTCTGCAGGAGGTCGTCCCGCAGCATCTGCACGAGGGGCGGCGTGAGCGTGAAGCTCACCCGAAACGGGATCCCCTCGTCCGCCAGCGTCTCGAAGCGGGAGACGAGGGGGATGTACGTCTCCGTGATCGCCTCGTAGAGCCAGTCCTCCTCGAGGAAACGCTCGTGCTCCGGGTGCCGGACGAAGGGGAGGTGCGCGTGGAGGTGGATGACGACGAAGCCCTGCATCATTCGCTGTCCCGGCGCACCGGACCGCCCGGCGAAGAGGAGAGGCTCCGCGCGGAGAGCGAACCGCCCCCGCGCGCCGACATCCGCTCCGACGCGCCCAGGCGCTGGTCGGGATGCGAGGCCGAGCGGAGGAGCTGCCGCTCGAGGTTCGAGAGATCGGGCCCCGGCGCGCCGTGGGCGAAGAGGTCGAGGCCCGGGCCCAGCGGCAGGCCCCAAGGGATGGTCGCGAAGCGATCGTCGATGACGGGCGACGGCCCCAGCGGCGGGAGCTGCACCTGGTTGGAGGGGTGGCCGATGAGCCGCTCGCCGTTGCGGCCCACGAAGACCAGCTCGCCGCGGTAGCTGCGCCCGCTGGGCAGGTCCGTCACGTAGAAGGACCGCGACTCCAGCGCCAGATCCAGCTCCCGCATCAGGGTGTCGCCATCGAATACCCGCAGCCGCACCCGGGGGTCGTCGATCCCCTC
>Ga0180220_1000425_pt1 | contig 48406 bp, 39 predicted proteins | sample eDN5th37CBELigBY_FD_151335 | JGI IMG/M metagenome (GOLD analysis project Ga0180220, IMG submission 151335) | Enriched backyard soil microbial communities from Emeryville, California, USA - eDNA 5th pass 37_C BE-Lig BY (version 2) (version 2) | ecosystem: Environmental > Terrestrial > Soil >...
GACTAATACAGCAGTCTGTACTCTGGACTAATACAGCAGTCTGTACTCTGGACTAATACAGCAGTCTGTACTCTGGACTAATACAGCAGTCTGTACTCTGGACTAATACAGCAGTCTGTACTCTGGATTAATACAGCAGTCTGTACTCTGGACTAATACAGCAGTCTGTACTCTGGACTAATACAGCAGTCTGTACTCTGGACTAATACAGCAGTCTGTACTCTGGATTAATACAGCAGTCTGTACTCTGGACTAATACAGCAGTCTGTACTCTGGACTAATACAGCAGTCTGTACTCTGGACTAATACAGCAGTCTGTACTCTGGATTAATACAGCAGTCTGTACTCTGGACTAATACAGCAGTCTGTACTCTGGACTAATACAGCAGTCTGTACTATAGTCTTAGTCTACAGTCTGTACTATAGTCTTAGTCTACAGTCTGTACTCTGGACTAATACAGCAGTCTGTACTCTGGACTAATACAGCAGTCTATACTCTGGACTAGTATAGCAGTCTGTACTCTAGTCTTAGTCTACAGTCTGTACTCTAGTCTTAGTCTACAGTCTGTACTCTAGTCTTAGTCTACAGTCTGTACTCTAGTCTTAGTCTACAGTCTGTACTATAGTCTCATTCAGCAGTCCGAGTTCTGTAAGAACTCGCGAGCTGTCGCGACAGCTCGGTCTGTACTCTAGTCTGGATTATGCAGTCCGAGTTCTCAAGAGAACTCGCGAGCTGTACGACAGCTCGGTCTGTACTATACATCTGTTCAGTAGTCTGATTACTAGTACTGATTAGCAGTCTGATCACTAGTACAGTTGAGTAGTCTGAACGCTTCCTTCGTCAGTTGCTACTCTAAGTCTGAGACGCAGTGTATATTATACCAACTACTAGTGTAATATACAATATGTATTGAGATATTATAGTAGATCAGATACTGTCATCATCACTGCTATCAGTACTGTCATCGCTATCAGATCCGAGTGCTCTCAGTCTGTCCTTGGCAGTACCACGATCAATGCTATTAGTGTTAGGACCGAGATCTACGCCATCTACTATCAGTCTGTTACTGATCTTCATGGAGCTGTTGAGAGATATATTGATATTGGATGATCTAGATGTGGTGGATGTACTGTCGTCAGATATACTGATGCTATAGTGTGTGTAGCTCATTTAGTAACTGTGCATAATATGCACGGTCATTAAATGGAGAAGAGTACCAAGGATATACTCTATAGTAGTGCTGCGATAGCAGCCATAAGGTATGCGTATATACAGAACATCACTATGGAATATGTACTCAGAGCTGAAGGCAATACCTATACTGATATACTGACAGTACTGGACAGTACCAGTATTGAGGGTATAGATGTAGATGATATAGGTAGGAGACTGGTGGTCAGTCCTAGTAGTAGAAATGATACTGCACTGAGGATACTGTTCGCAGAGATACTGAGAGTAGTACCATTCGATGACGATAATGTTGATGTGTCTGCTACAGTGAAAGATATGTACAATCAGTACAGCACTGTACTAGGGATAACTGGTATGGATGCTGACACATATGCTATGGTATTCATTGAGCAGATGACTGCCTATCAGAATGAGGATGTGCAGACAGTATTCGAGAGTATAGACAATACATTCAGTATACTGACTAGAGGTTATCAGCATGAGTGGAGGAACAGACTACTGAGCAGTAATGAGCCTAATCCTGATGAGGCAGATGACTACAAGGCTAAGTTCGGACAGCCATATACTGATGAGCTATCTGAAGGAGTAGAGTACTATAATGTAGTGGATAGATTGCCTGTAGCATCTAATCCCAAGTACAGTAAGGCTATCTATACTGCGACAGCTGTGATGGATGATCAGACTGGACTTGAAGGAGATGTACTAGATGGTTATGCACTGTTCAATATGGCACAGATATCGGAGGACATACCCCTAGTACTGTACGTGAGGAATGACAATGAGAAGTACTATAAGATACTGGACGGCTTTGAGGTGACAGAGTCCATCAACTACATGTTCATTAGACCGTTCGAGCCAGCATCTGCAGTACTACAGAGAGAGCCCATAGTGATAGAGCGTAGCGGTGGTAGAGGTAGAAGTCTGATCAGAGAGGAGGTCACCTCACAGTACAATGATGCTAACACTATACAGTACATATACAGGTATGGCAATAACTACATCAACATCATACTCTATCTGGAGACTAGAGACGTGAGAATCAACATATACAGTGGAGAGCTACAAGGAGTAGAGCGTATAGGTGACATAACTATTGCAGGTCTGACTGCTACCAATGTGGATGGTAAGTTCGACATCTATGGAGGCCATATGCCACCATTCGTGATAGAGGATGTGATGACAGCTGATATAATGCTAAGTAGAATGTTCGATATACTGGAGGTTACTAATATCAGTGCCTCACATATAACTCCATCCTATGTATATGAGTATCCATACATAGAGGATATAGCACAGTTGAAGCTGAATATAGTACCAGTATCTATCCGCTTCCATATAGAGAACAGCTACGTAACTGGACCCGAATTCGATAGTAATGGTGTGCAGATACCAGTGGGAACTGCTAAGACTACAGTGCACTTCAATCCAATAGAGTCTACAGCTGACCTAGACAGATTCATGGTATTCATGAGACTGTTCGCTGCCTATATATTCAATGTACAGTACGAGCTGTTCGACCTATACTACTCAGTTACTGGAGTCAGCTACCCTAACTACACTAGAGTCAGTACACTAGAGACTAGATCTATACTGAAGTCTCGTAGACCTGACATCTTCATAGATGGCTACTCTACCATCTGTCAGTCTGACAGACAGCCCCAGATCATATCACAAGATGAGTACGATAAGCTGAATAGAGGAGAGAGATCACGTGCACTGCTGTTCCCTAGAGCTCCAGTAGGAGACGTAGATGATCAGATCATACTGTACTGTCCTGACAGATATGCACCATATCCCACACTGAAGAGGAATACCCTCATTAATAGAGAGCAGTTCCCTGTACTACCATGCTGTCAGGCTAACGATACACAGACTAGACGTAACATCATAGAGTACTACAATGTAACTGGACAGTACAGTAGGAATACTAGAACTATCGGAGATGATCTAGTCATACTGCGTACACTGCAGATATTACAGCCTGGAGCTGCATCCCAGGTACTAAGGACTAACATACCAGCTCTATATAATGCACTAGGATTCAGTGGAGGCACTGCTATCAAAGTAGGCGTAGTACAGGACAACAACTCCTTCATATCAGCCTGCGCATATCTCCTAGGAGATCCAGAACTGACTAGGGATGCAGTGCTAGCTGATGAGTGGAACTCTGCACTAGTAGCTCAAGAGTGCTACGATGATCCAAGTCCCAGGCAGACACTAGAGAATCCAGACACTGTCTTCGATGACAGATACTACAGAATCATAGAGGCTATGTACAACGTCACCATCTACGTCATGCACCATAATAACAACAATATAGAGTTCAAGCTGCCTAGACATATACCTCCCTATGTACGTAACTATAGGAACAATCCCTGCATCATAGTGCTAGAGACTATAGATCAGGGTAGACCGAACTACGAACCAATACTGTACAGAACTATAACTACTGACGACGAGACAGGACAGGAGCTGATTACAGACAGTACCATACTCAGTCCCCAGAGTAATAGGATAATCTTCAATGAATACTACATGAGAACAGTCGGTACATTCAACGGAGACAGTACCTATATTCCCTTGAATCTGCCTACAGATGGTGCAATAGGACAGCTCATAGATAGAGATGGTAAGATGAGAGGTCTGTCCTACAGCACACACTCCATAATAGTTGAACCTGGTCAGCCACTAGACCTGCCATCTATTACCATAGATCAGATGACAGCTGCCAACTCACTACAGCATATTAGGTCTATGTTCCCTGATGTAGAGCTGGACTTCACTAGTAGATACTCAGGTATAGGCCTCAATGGAGTATGGTATACAGTGGAGAATATACAGTGCTTCTCTCTAGTGACAGATGAAGTAAAAGAGCTGACTAATATACCGATCAGTACTAGATCTGTACCATATATAGATGTCAGTACTGACTACGACTGGTACGACTTCGTCTACTCCTATGAGACACAGAGAGCTACTCTCAATGTAATACTGGACTTCATCTACCATGTATACTACTATAATGGTAGGTCTAATCAGCTGTTCTATATAGACGACAGTGCTGACTCACTAGATGACTATACCATAGATAGAATACCCCACGATCTTAATGTACAGCTGACACTAGAACAGGCTGCTGCTCTTAGTAATATAGTCAGACTGATAGACGGACAGTATCGCATATATCTCTATAGTAGACAGTTCGCAGATGGAGTACTCTACCATGTCAATAGACTGCTCACTACTAATGTAGTGCCAGTCACTACTCTAGCTACTCCACCACTCAATTATAGTACAGGCTACAACATATACAAGGGAGATGAGCAGTATACTCTATGGTTAGATCTGACTAACTTCGAATTGAGACAGTACACCTATGTACCAATAGTCTACGATAGTATCTATCCATACATCTATACTAAGAACAGTACCTACTTCATCATACAGCCAGTCAGTCCTAAGAATGGGCAGGGAGAAGCTAGAGCAACATACGTAGCATCCATGTGGAGAAAGACACGCATCAACTACGGCTTCAACCCCAGCATAGACGACATAGGAGAGATAGAGATTGGTGCACCTACTGAAGTAGTCAATGGACAGATAGTCAACGTCTACTCTGACTTCTTCTACAGCGACAATCGTATCTATGCTATACTGCCATTCGAAGATCTAGACGAGACTGTCATCCTAGAGAACAGAAGAGCTGAAGAGTACAGAGTCTGGCAGGGACAAGGTACTGTAGAATCTACCACCAGAGTCATAAGTAAGAGAGGCGGAACTAGAGGAGGAAGAAGTGGTAGAGGCCGTACTACTGATACAGGTACTGGTCCTAGAGGAGGCTCCATCATCAGAGGCAGAAGAGGCCGAGGCAGACCCAGAGGACAGAGAGGCAGAAGAACTGCGACAGTCACCACTGACTAATACACTACATATGAACTATATACTACTATTCATATGTACACCTATGCAGCTACTATTCCCAGTCTTATATGCAGTCTGTACTCCTATTCTAATATGTAGCTACTACTCCCAATCTTATATGTAGCTACTACTCCTAGTCTAATATGCAGCTACTACTCCTAGTCTAATATGCAGCTACTACTCCTAGTCTAATATGCAGCTACACTACTCCTAGTCTAATATGCAGCTACTACTACTAGTCTAATATGCAGCTACTACTCCCAGTCTAATATGCAGTCTGTACTCCTACTCCTAGTCTAATATGCAGCTACTACTAGTCTAATATGTAGCTGCTACTACTAGTCTAATATGCAGCTACTACTCCTACTACTAGTCTAATATGCAGTTTGTACTCCTACTAGTCTAATATGCAGCTACTACTCCTACTACTAGTCTAATATGCAGTTTGTACTCCTACTCCTAGTCTAATATGCAGTTTGTACTCCTACTACTAGTCTAATATGCAGTCTGACTTCTACTCCAGATGACAGTACAGTATAGAGCTGAACTAGTACAGATGAAGCTGATGACGTCTCCTTGATCGACTACAACGTCAACGCCTCCTTCGTCGGCTACAACGTCAACGCCTCCTTCGTCGGCTACAACGTCTCGTTCCTTCCAGTCGTTCTCTTCGATCGTTAGTAGTATACACATGCACTGTTCTCTAGTACTAAGCAGCTGACTCATACTCTATACTATAGACAGACCATATACCCATACTAATCCTAGAGTATATAGGCGTCTGGTCCCGTAACTCTTCCTTTTAAGGGTCAACAGTCTCATTGATCGGACTTATGCACAGTATCTGTCTATCAATATACGGAGCAGCTGTCACTCTATTATAGTACAGCTGCTGATATACTATAGTACTCTGTCTAACATGTATACTAGAAGTCAGTCTGTACAGTACTGTGTAGATTCCAATATATGGGAGATAGGTCCAATGAATGTTCCTTTTAAGGACCACTAGATTGAGACCGGTACTTATGGTACTGTACATTGACTGATGTATGGATGATATAGAGTGTAGCTCTGTATCTGATGGTGGTGATATACTAGAGACAGTACTAGTATATCATGGACTGATCTACACATAGAATAGAGACAGAGTACTGTACAGTGCATACTGTTCAGAGTATATACTAGAGACAGAGCACTGTACAGTACATACTGTTCAGAGTATATACTAGAGACAGTGTGTAGTACAGAGTAATAGCTGATTAGAGTATATACTAGAGATAGAGCACTGTACAGTACATACTGTTCAGAGTATATACTAGAGACAGAGCACTGTACAGTACATACTGTTGAGAGTATATACTAGAGATAGAGCACTGTACAGTACATACTGTTGAGAGTATATACTAGAGATAGAGCACTGTACAGTACATACTGTTCAGAGTATATACTAGAGACAGTGTAGTGCAGTATACATACTGATCACTATCTATATGAGGACAGGGTAGCTGTATTGTACAGTATATCAGTACAGTATATACTGTCTACATTCTATACCAGGGATAGATAGTAGTACAGATTCGTACATAGTAGTAACTGATCTAGTATACTGCATAGAAGTGACTGTCTATCTTATAGAGAGTGCAGCTGCAAGTACTGGTCTCGATCTAGTGACCCTTAAAAGGAACATTCATCGGTCTATCCCCTATACATCTGATATAGTACTGGAGTATATAGTCCACTGTACTAAATACAGATACTGGTATAGTCTATACTGATCAGAGCATATACAATAGACAGTATGTAGTACAGATGAGTAGCCGTCTCATTCTGTACAGTATACATACTCTAATACTGTTCTCTATACTATATACTAACAGATGCTACTATATATCAGTCACTTACTACTGATATATACATTGCTTATATGGAACTTGGAGCTGAGACTTGTCCTTTTAAGGGTCATTAGATTGAGACCAGTACTTATAGTACTGTACCTTAGATGTATACTAGTAGATATAGTACTGACTACTTGGATAGATTAGTGGACAGTATGCATACTGTACTAGTATTTGTACGGTACACTGTCCCTAATACTAGACTAGATTAGCTACCATTCTGTACTACGTACTGTCCGTAACTATAGAGGTATCTGTACTGATGATCTGTGCAATAGACTGTCTATACTACTAGACTGGATCAGCTACCATTCTGTACTGCATGCTATCTATAGTATACGCTCTGAACAGTATAGGCTGTATAGTACACTGTCTCTACTACTAGACTGGATCAGCTACCATTCTGTACTGCATACTATCTACAGTATGTACTATAGATCAGCGCCATCATCTCCATGCATATACTATAGCTATAGTACTGATCAGACTGGACTTATACTCGGTATATAGGGGATTAAGTCCCTATCTTACTACTTAGTAGACAGTACACTGATCCCTTACTATACTAGTAGTCAGTGCAGATATCGGCGCAGTCTATTCTACTCTAATGGTTGGGAACAGTATGCTGTCCATATCATAGTACAGCTATCACTAGTACTATATGTAGTATAGTTGTTGAGGACAGATTACTGTACAGTGTATACTGATCGGTGTATATGCAGTAGACAGTATGCGGTACAGAGTGGTAGCTGATCTAGTCTAATAGTAGAGACAGTGTACTGCACAGATCATCAGTACAGATACCACTATAGATAGAGACAGTCTACTATACTGTCAATACTCTACGTCGTGCAGTATACTGCACTCAGATCATTGACCCTTAAAGAGAAGAGTCTCGAGACCAGATGCCCATATATCTAGTATTATAGAGTACTGTACAGTCTATGTATATGTACTAGATGGTAGATGGAGCTGTCATCTATACTAGTCTGTACGGTGAGAGATCGGTGCAGATTCCTGTACAGTATATAAATGGAGGAGATAATAGATGTAGATTCGCTGCTGATACCTAAGGGTGAGCTGCAGCAGAAGGTACTGACTGTATATGCAGCTAATGACATGAGCATAGTGCAGATACCGAGGTTCGATGAGTGGGAGATACCTGAGGAGTTATGGATGGAGCCTAGACTGATAGATGATAAGGTACTGACCTTCGAACGAGATACTGGAGTCATTAGAGTACATGAACCTGGTATATACAGAGTGTCATGTAGGCTGTCATTCAGAGTATATAACACGGGACTGATACCCATATATGGATACGGAGCAGCTAGGATAATCACTGGAGATATACTAGACAGATTCCAATACACTGTCTTCTCAGTAGAGGACGTAGACACATTCTCTAGCGTAATTCCTCCGACAGTTCCGCCTGCACCTACGCTCAGATTCCCACTTACGCTATGGATAGATGCTGATATTATAGTAGAGCAGCCTGTAGATATTGCGCCACAGTACCGGTTCGTACCATTCACTACTGGTATACCTGAAGGACTAGTCGTCACTAGAGATACTATAGATGTCAGGACCTTCATCAACGTATCTAAGTATCTGGAGTGAGAGGATGCAGGAAGTGAAACTGACATATAATATAGATCAGCACTCTGATTCGTGGTACAGATGGGAGGGACTGTCCTGTAACGTGATCAGTGGTCTGCTTAGTAGAGTACAGATGGATGCACTGATCTGTAGTATAGTTCTGCAACTGATTATCAGGGAGCATCATGACTGCTCTAGGACTGGGAGTAGAATAGCAGCTGTAATACTGCTCAGTAGTCTGATGCTGAGAGCAGATGTAGTGACTGAATGGGGAGCAGATGTAGTGACTGAATGGGGAGCAGACTATATATTGCGCGGACCGTGCTAAAGAATATGTCTGCAGATAAAATGAGCGTCCCATACAAGCAATACATGGCCAATCAGGCTAGCAAGGCCTACGCCAACTCTGGACATAACAGCATTAAGTCTAATACTCTTCAGTATGTAGACCCATCAGTCAATAACAATGCACTCGCTAGATCTAACATCAATCTCAACATCGTAGTACCAAGCATCGATAACAACGGTATCCAGTCACAAGCCCAAGCACAAGCTCAAGAGCAATACTGTGGTGGAGAAGACTGTAATAAGGACTGTTGTAAGCCAGTCCTCTGTCCTCCAAAGAAGGTAGTCTGCAAGGAGTACAAGTGCAAGGAGGTATGTGTCTGTAAGCCTAAGTGTGAGAAGTACGAGTACGTCATCAAGAAGCCAAAGGATGACTGCCACAAGAAGAAGAGCAAGTGCTTCGACTACTGTGACGATGACTCCTCATGGTACTACTCAAAGTCTTACTCTAAGTGTGGTAAGAAGAACTGTCACAGCTGCTAGAGGGAGAGGGATAGTAGATCAGTCTGTCTCTATACACCGCACTGCGTGCAGATTAAAGCATCATATTAAATGGCTAATATGATGAACGGGACCGCCATGGGGCAGGTGAGGAAGACTCAAGTAATACCAGAGGATCCTACAGTGCCTGAACCTGAGACTATAGAGCAGGCTATGGTACTGCTTAACAGTATGTATACTCCTGATATGTCTGACTATGAGAGGACAGACTACGACGATGAAGGTGCACTTCAAGAGTCAGTGGCTGTATGGCAGACTGAAGTGGTAGAGAGAGGAGATCTGACACTACTACATGATAGAGTAGATCAGATGATAGAGGCTGATGATGCAGAGGAACTGCTTAAGTTCATGGCCATATACTTAGATCCACAGATAACAGAGTTCGATAGTATACTGCCACAGATATACTCATACATCTGGGAATTAGCTATAGTATCTGATGCAGTCAATATAGCGCAGATGCTACTGAGTAAGATGATCATACTGGGCTTCGAAGGAGATGCTGCATTCCTAGAGTCATATTACAACACCTTCTGGTCATACTGTACAGATGCTATGATAGACATCATCTTCACGATCTATCCAGCAGACGACTTCTTCTACTACTGCAGTAACTACCTATACATACTAGATCCAAGTACTGTCAATATACGCAGATTCTATGAGTACATAGACTACTTCAACAGTCCTGATGTATACAGCATGCCCAATAACTATCAGAGCATATACGATATGGCCTGCTTCTTCAGACCTGAACATCCAGATGTCTTCAATGTACTCGCAGAGATGGGACTGCCCTTCAATAGAGAACAGTATCCCATCAGTCCTAGGAACAGTATGTGGCTGTCCGAACTAGATCCGGATAATCCCACTGGTAAGTTCGACAGTATCAGCAGACTAGACACACTACTATACTAGTGCAGTATATCAGATCAGCGTACTCTATACTAGAAGTAGGACAACTGTACTGATCTATAGCACTGCACTATATCTACTCGATAGACAGGACTGTACTCCTAATCAGGTAGCTATATTAGCTATATATTAGACAGACTGTACTCCTACACTATCTAGTGAACGGACTCTACTATTACACTACTACTATACTAGTAATCTGACAGCTGCACTTAATCATATAGATAGACTGTACTACCGTACTATGAATGGACAGACTGTACTGGTAATCAGCTAGTACTAGATAGCTGTCTCTCACAGAGCCTGAGCAGAAATTATAACAGCATTAGAAATGGACGCATTCAACGGACAATCATTCGGTGGTAATAACACAGGTAGAACTGTACTCGGAGTAGGAGCACTCATCGTATTAGGTATACTCATCGTTACATGGGTTAACAGCAAGAAGGCTAAGAAGACAGTCAAGGGTAGAGACTATTATGCTCCTCCCTGCCCTCTCGGTAGATGATGGGATAGATAGAGGCTGATGATGGATGACATGTTGTTATAGCACTATCAGAGTGGGAGTGAGAGAGTGGGGAGTCTGCTCTCAGAATCAGCACATAATATACTACTATATTATGTATAGATGTAGAGGACAGACTGACTACTGTACAGATATACAGCGTGTATCTATAGCAGTCTATGCTCTATTAGTAGTATAGAGGTGCAGCTGTATAGTAAATGGTAGATCCTAGTCTGATCAAGGAGCTAGAGTCTCCTATAGAACTGGATAGGAATATAGTGAAGAAGCAGGGATTCAAGACAGTACTAGGTATAGCATTCTGCACTGCAATAGCAGGTGCATTCATATGGTATATCAATAAGGATGACATGGAGACTGCAGAGAAGCATAAGGATAAGCTGGATGTAGAGTACGTGGATGAGGCTGGTAATATAGTACCTAAGCATATGGTAGAGTCTAATGATAGTGCCTATATACCTGATATAGAGAAGACTCCATACGTAGAGAGGAAGGTCAAGAGGAAGGAGACTGATAAGGATATGAGGAAGGAGACTGACAGGGACAGGGATAGGAGGGACAGAGAGCAGCGAAGTGACAGTAAGAGGACTAGATCTGATAGGAAGAGAAGTGACAGGAATAGGTCCAGGAGATCGGATAAGTGATGGACTGTATTGAGTGATAGAATGTGCAGCTGTACAGTAGATGAATGAGCAGTCCACTCTGTACTACTGACTGGTAGAGAGAGAGTAGCTATATACTATACTAGAAGACAGACTGTACTACTAGTCGATAGAATGTGCAGCTGTACAGTAGATGAATGAGCAGTCCACTCTGTACTACTATATGTAGAGAGAGGAGAGAAGCTGTCACTTACACTGGAGAGCAGCTGCATGATATGATAGATATCACAATGGAGTATGATGTGTGATATCTAATAGCTGTAGTAGAGGAGAGGGATCTGAGTACTAGTCTATCTCTGTCAGTCCGAGGGATACTAGCTTCTCATTGATTCTCTTCACTACCTCTTCCTCTAGATCATATACATTAGAGTAGGATCTTATACCTACACAGTTGTCGTACTTCAAGTCGTTAGTTAGTAGTGCATCTACATCTGCTCCGTGACCAGCCATCACTATACTCATCTTATTGCTGCGTAGATAGTGTATCAGTTTGGAGAGTATGATCATAGCTACAGGTAGGAAGAATCTGTACAGTCTGTACTCTAGATCAGGATCATAGTCCCTAATATGTATCACTGGTATATAGTATATGCCCTTGGATCTGTAGAGAGATATGTTACTGTTATCGCTGTAGTCTGGTACTACAATCAGTACCTTCAGTCTGTCTATCGGTATCTGCTTGTATATAGATAGACACTGCTCATTAAGGGACAGCTCTGGAGATATACGACTAATACGTGTACTCTGTATCTCGATCACCTCGAAGACTTCATCGTCGAATAGGTCATATACTGTAAGAGACTGCATCGTTTACCTCTAGATTATGTGCTGCATGTAAAATGTGTAGTACTGGTAACTGTGGAGGACTACCATACAGACTAGAGAATCAATATGACTATAGCTATCCGCTAGGTGACTTCGTATTGGTCTATAAGCTGCCTAAGTCAGTACCCAATAGGCTGAGGAAGAGAGACCTAGACCTAGCCTATGACCCATGCTATAAGAGCTACAGACTCATTAAACGTAGAATAGATGACGATGATGACAGTGAGAAGTACAGCACTGAGTACATCAACATAGGTGGTACTAAGTATAAGTGCAGCTGTAAACATGACTGTTGTAAGACTGTCTGCGTCTGCATTAAGTGTAGGGATATGAAGCGTATCTGTCGACGTAAGAAGCAGTACATCAAGAAGAAGAAGTGTGTCTGCGAGCACTAGTAACTGAAGATGGAGATGGAGGAGACGATACGGAGAGAATGGGTCATATTATACAGGACTAATATGACTACTCAGTGAGGGATCAGATCCAGAGTACAGTCCGGACTGCTAATCAGTATGGTACCTCTATTATCTGATGTATAGAACAGTATCTCAGATCCATACTGTACCAAGAGAGAGAGAGTAGTAGATATAGACTGTAGATGTGTAGCTGTCTTAGGACTGATCCCAGGTAATATGACTGGTATATAAATGGATAGATCCACCATCAGAGGTAAGTCAGATGCTGTAGTAGTCCCAGTAGATGCTAGAACTGCATACATCAATGCCCTAGCTCTCCTTATTCAACAGACCTATGGTATGGATAAGTCTGAGGCTTATCTACTGGCCGATAGACTTAGAGGAGCTCATGCCCTTCTACGTAGGAATAAGGAGCTACTTGCAGCTGCTCTAGTCATGATCTATGATAATCGTGGACAGATAGACTCTGACAGATTCACTCTGTTCTACAATGAGTATGCTGACATAATCAGGAAGAATAGCAACATAGAGGAAGAGAAGTATATGTATGCACTATATAGATACGTCAGGTACTGTAGTCTATATTATTCTGGAGATACTGACCAGATCTAATATGCTGTAATAGAGTAGCTGTCCCAGTAATCAGTGCAGTATCTGAGTAGATGACAGGGCCATCTGTACTAGTAATCAGTCTGTCCTCTGTACTAGAGAACAGTCTCGTACTATACCACCAATCAGCTCCATACTGTACTAGGAATCAGTGTAGCATCTGTACTAGGAATCGGCTCCATACTGTACTAGGAATCAGTGTAGCATCTGTACTAGAGAGCAGCTCCATACTGTACTGTCATCTATATTGGAGAGCAGTCCCACTCTGTCTATATACAGTCTGTGTACTGATTAGTGTACTGTAGAGGAGTAGATATGAGTGTATAGGATATATAGTAGCTTAAAGAAATGCCAGAGCTATTAGTGGACAGTAACGGACCAGAGCTAGATGATTGTGTCAAGCTGTATGGAGAACATACCTATGTCATGCAGAAGTCTACGTCTATATATGCCAAGACTATCAGTACTGATAAGGGTATACATGAGGAGCTGACCAGCATCAATCTAGATGAAGATGTGGTACAGGAGGCCCTGAAGATCTATGATGAGTTGGGACTGACAGTACGTAGAGGTAAGAAGTGGCAGATGCTGCTCTTTCACTGCATAGATACTGCGTACATCAGGCTTGGAGACCCACAAGATCCTAAGGATATATGCAATCTGCTCAACATACCTATAGCTGTAGCATCTAAGGTACAGTCTGAACTACTCAACGAGAGTAAGAACAATATCATCTATGTAACTGCAGATGTATTCGTATACTCGTACTACAGTAGGCTTAACAGTACTGTAGATATAGACGAGTCTGATCTAGAGAAGATGCTCTCTATCTCCATGTATGTGCAGGATAAGATAGATGACTATCCTCAAGTTATAGCAGCAGCTGTCATACAGTACTACTGCAATATGACTGGTAAGCAGTACGATAAGAAGCTCATAGAACAGATGGTGCATAAGAGTCAGCCTACCATCAGTAAGATAGTGAAGAAGGTCAGCTCTGTAATAGACTGGGATATGTAAGGTATATACTACTATACAACAGTATTATATACTACAGATAGATACACTCATAGTGGGTACTGTATTAGGAGATGCCTCTTGCAAGGTATACTGCACTATTACTATGCAGTACTCTATCTATAGACAGCAGTATGTACAGTAACTCCATCTGTAGTAGAATAGTTCAGTCTGTGTACTGATCAAGACTTCATCTATAGATCTATACTCCGTCTGTAGAGTAGAGAGCAGTCCGTACTGTCCTGTTAATCAGCTGTGTACAGTACACTATCTGTAATAGATCAATGCTCCATCTGTAGTAGGAGGACAGTTCAGTCTATACAGTACATTGATCAGTCTCTATCTATGGATCGGTACTTCATCTGCATTAGACAGTAGACAGTACTCCTCTTCTATCTATGGGGATCTATACTACAGTATAGACTACTGATCAGTACTCCAGCTATAGATGATATGTAGAGGAGTCTGGACTGGAGACTGTCTACAGTACTCAGTCTGTGCAGTACGCCACCTGTATTATATAACAGTCTATTAAATGAGTCTGTACGTGATAACGATGAATGGGTGTCCTGGATGTGAGAAGTACAAGAAGAATATACATCCTACACTCTCAGAGAAGCTCAAGGGTATGGTCAAGTACACTGTAGTTGAGAAGTCAGAGACTAATCTGCTACCTGAGAAGATCAAGTCCATCAATAAGACGTGGTATCCTATGCTGATATACGAAGACAGTAAGGGCAATCTCCATGTATTCAATGGCATTATAATGAATGGAGAGACTAAGATACAGAACAAGTACAAGTGGGATACTCAGGAGATACTGAAGTGGCTGTGCAACTCCTCTATGGATGGTACTAGCATAATATGTCAGTTCAATGGTGATGGATCAGTCAAGATGCTGATCAATAACCCACTCATCAGCCTAATCTAATCCTCCTATAGGTATATAATAGCAGCTGCTATTATATACTATACGTCACAGTCGATCTCTTCTACTGACAGCACCATATACTCTTAGATGACTCTAGAATCAGTCCAGTGTACAGTAGCTGAAGAAGTCCACATTGACCAGTATGCTGCGGTATATATCAGTCTACTGACCAGTATACAGTACAGACTAGAATCAGTTCATACTGACCAGTATACAGTCTCTGAAGCAGTATACAGCATATACGGTTCCTATATCACACTCTACTATATAATACAGTGTCCATATTATATATATATACTGCATGTGCTTATGTATTGGTGTTATTGAAGCCCAATGTAGTGAGTATTCCATTGATGAATCCTTGACTCTGCTCTTGTACGGGCTGCAATAGGTTGTTGATGTTAGTGCCTGCATCATTAAGTAGATTGAGGACATAAGATCCCATGTTATTGATGGTCTGTAGTACATCCTGTCCTACGCTACTATTGAGTTTATTGACTTGGACACTACCATTCCTTACAGAGAGGAGTACTGGTCCATTCTGTACGAGGTCAGCGAATGTATTTACTGACGGAATAGTAGCATTAGCACTGACTCTTGTGACGTCAGATGTCCTCTCTAATATGTCAGCATCTGGGATGAATGCTATGATATCTACAGTATCAGACCTTGGAGATAGTCGTAATCTGTCTATGTCACTGCCATTCAAGCTACGGGTAGGTGATAGTCTATTACGTGAGACAGTACCATTTCTCCTTGGAGATGATGTACTGGTCCTTGGGGATAATGTACTGGTCCTGGGAGATAGTCTATTATTCGAGACAGTACCATTTCTCCTTGGAGATGATGTCCTGGGAGAGATATTGCTGCTTCTTCTTGGAGAGACAGTACCAGTTCTACGTCTGCGACCGCTACTGTGATCATCATATTCTGGGACTGCTACGTAGTCAGTGTCATTGACCTTAATGAGAGCTACACTCTTAATGTGTCTATTATCTCTACGGATAGTGCCATTGATCTGTTTACCATTAGTCCTGAATGGAGTCTTGTATCTCTGTCCATCATCTCCAATCACCTCTATATAATCGACTGTCATATTGAAGTCGTCGAGGTCAGTTACAGTATACTCATTGGCATCTGCACCGTATATATTGGGGCGAAGAGTAGTAGTAGGACCACTACCCAGATTCCATCTTAGTGGGAGTCTATAGAGTCTCTGTTGTGTACTCATTTATAGAGATACCATATTTTATGATGAGGTCATCCTCTCACAGAATACACTGATATCAGCCCCTATACCTAATAGCTGTAATAGAAGGTAGTGTGTAGATCGAGCTGTCATGAAGAACTCGAACTGCTGATTAGTAATATGAGTACGGACCGGACTGCATACTAGACTAGGAGTACAGACTGCATACTAGACTAGGAGTACGGACTGCGTACTAGACTAGGAGTATGGACTGCAGTATTGGATTAGAGTACAGACTGCAGTATTGGATTAGAGTACAGACTGCAGTATTGGATTAGAGTACAGCACTGCATACTAGACTAGAGTACAGACTGCAGTATTGGATTAGAGTACAGACTTCAGTATTGGACTAGAGTACAGACTGCTGTATTAGTCCAGAGTACAGACTGTATATTAGCTAGAGTACAGACTGCAGTATTGGATTAGAGTACAGACTGCAGTATTGGACTAGAGTACAGACTGCTGTATTAGTCCAGAGTACAGACTGTATATTAGCTAGAGTACAGACTGTATATTAGCTAGAGTACAGACTGCAGTATTGGATTAGAGTACAGACTGCTGTATTAGTCCAGAGTACAGACTGTAGACTAAGACTAGAGTACAGACTGCTGTATTAGTCCAGAGTACAGACTGTATATTAGCTAGAGTACAGACTGCTGTATTAGTCCAGAGTACAGACTGTATATTAGCTAGAGTACAGACTGCATACTAGACTAGAGTACAGACTTCAGTATTGGATTAGAGTACAGACTGCATATTAGACTAGGAGTACGGACTGTATATTAGACTAGGAGTACGGACTGCCACTACATATTACAGTGTAGAGTGTTGTAATATGTATCTTATGGTTGAGTACTGTCATATCCCTTAACTATACGGTACTTCTCCGTCAGCTTGATGAGATTGCACATAATGCGCCATATGTCGCTCTTGCACTTACTGTCTACAGTATCTATACGTGAGATAAGGGCCTTGACTTTCTCTATCAGTAGGTCTGTATTGATCGGTATAGATATACTCGCATCCTTAACGTACTTGTCTATGTCAGCTTTACGCTCATCTAGTAGTATATTGCCTAGGTTCTTGAAGAAGGCCTCGTCCTTCTGCATGATATTAGACCTGTACTCCTTTGTGGTGATGGTGAACTTCTCCAGTCTCTCCTCTACGCTGCTATCCTTCCTACTGGTCTCATACTTCTCTTCTACTGCAGCGATGATCACTTTCTCTGCAGGGTCGATAGCCAGCTGCTTCAGTGCAGCTATACATATAGCATACAGCTTCTGACTGTTCTGGTCGAATCTATCACATATTCCATCGAGTGTATCATTGTCTCTGATCTCTACATCTATCTTATAATACTCAGCAGCCATTTACTGTACATCAGTCCTATAAGTACATACTCTATATCCCAATCTCTTCTATACCATGACCTGAGCTCTAGTCTAGCTGTCTCTCGCCTCGTACAGTACATAGATACAGTACAGCTGTCCTAGATACAGTACATAGATATGGTGCAGCTGTCCTAGATACAGTACATAGATATGGTGCAGCTGTCCTAGATACAGTACAGAGATACAGTACATAGATACAGTGCAGAGATATGGTGCAGCTGTCTTAGATACAGTACATAGATACAGTACAGAGATATGGTGCAGCTGTCCTAGATACAGTACATAGATACAGTGCAGCTGTCCTAGATACAGTATAGACTGACTGATTAGTACTATATTCAGTGCCCTATACAGTCCACACTGACACATAATATACTACGATCAGACTATTATATTATGTGACTGACCTTACCCGTCCTTGTTCTTCTCACCTCCATCCCTCAATCCTCCTCGTACTCTTCGTTCTCCTCGTACTCTTCATTCTCCTCGTACTCTTCATTCTCCTCATCTCTGTCTTCTCCATCATCTCCATCATCATGCTCCTCTCCTAGAGTAGTATTACTGCGGATTTCATCCATGCAGATGTAGACATTGAGTGTACCATTATCGTCAGATATTGGGACACTGAGACGTAGTGGCTCCCCTCTCTTATAGAATATCTTGGTGGGCTTCTCCTTATTGACTCCAGCCAGCTTACCTAAGGACTTGACTATGTGATGATTAACACTGTACATATCTGCACTCTTCTCATCCACCTCTCCTATAGAGTATCTGCTGATATTGGTGTCAGAGTTGTGTCTAGCCTCGAAGATGATACCTGCAGTACTACAGTACATGTGGATGGTAGGATTCTTACTGCCTGTACATAGATTAGACAGGTTCTTAGCCAGGTCATTAGTAGTCACTATGCAGGTGGGGGACTTATCGTACTGCGGTACCTCACTGATGTCATTATCTATGCTCTTAATCTTGAGCTTACTACTGCAGCCTATACTGACCATATTAGAGTTATTGAGTGGTCTGATCACTATGTACTTATCCTTATCTATCTTCTTTATCTCCAACTGACAGCTCTTATGATAGGAGGCGAGCTGATTCTTAAAGGCAGCTACATCTAATCCTATGACTAACTCCTCATCATCATGGTCATAAGTGTAGGGGAATGTACTGATATCTAGCACTATATCATTGAGCAGCTTATCTCCGAAGCCACTACTCTGATATGTGATCTGATCCCTACTCATCACGAAGTTACCTCCCTTCTCATTAGTAGCCTTCAGATGATCAAGCAGTCCCTTGAAGTGGGATATATTAGGGAACACCATACGGAACCCACCATCATAACTAGTAGTAGATGAGCGTGACATTTTATCTACCTACTGCTTTAATATACAGCGTACTGTACTGTATATTATGTATGCTACAGCTGTAGAGTAATGACTGCTGTTCAGTACGCTGGTCTAGGAGTACAGTCTGCTCTCTCACTATACTGGTCTAGGAGTACAGTCTGCTTTCTCATCACACTGAGTAAGAGTACAGTCTGCTCTCTCACTATACTAGTCTAGGAGTACAGTCTGCTCTCTCACTATACTGGTCTAATAGTACAGTCTGCTCTCTCACTATACTGGTCTAGGAGTACAGTCTGCTCTCTCATCACACTGAGTAAGAGTACAGTCTGCTCTCTCACTATACTAGTCTAGGAGTACAGTCTCTTCTATTGATACACTGAGTAGGAGTACAGTCTGCTCTCTCACTATACTAGTCTAATAGTACAGTCTGCTCTCTCACTATACTGGTCTAGGAGTACAGTCTGCTCTCTCACTATACTGGTCTAGGAGTACAGTCTGCTCTCTCACCACACTGATCTACTGATAGTGTAAGACAGTATCACTATATTATAGAGAGAGACATGTAGAGTATTACAGCTGTATATCTATATAGATGAGGACAGTCTATATACTGTTCATGCTGATCAGTAGTAGATAGATGGTATGGTGATGTAATAAGTAGTATAAACCTATAGTATAGAAATGAATAAGTATACCCGTGAACAAGCCCTAGATATTGTATCTAGAGTGATTGATTTACCCCATGGCGATGAAACATATGATGTTGTACATATTAATGGGAGCATGGCTGTAGTGCATCACCATAATAATGCAGAGTCTAAGTACTCCCATCTTAGAGGAGTCGTTATAGACCTGGATGATGAGGTGATGATTACTAAGTCTGCTTTCGGTGCTATTGCTCCTGTCAGCATTAGAGACTTCAAGCTTACGAACGGTACTCTCAATAGAGTGCTCTGTGGTGTTGAGGGCACTAACTTGAAGGTACTCAAGTATAAGGGTACTGTCTATTATGTGACTAATAGGAGGATCTATACTGCTGAGGATAAGGAGAAGGTACTCTACGTCAAGTATACTATGAGTATACTGGAGAATAATCCTTCAGAGTTATTCAGAGCAGATATGGATACTGCACCATACTACCACGAATTCATCCTAGTTAATAGGGAGACTTCACAGCTGACTACTATCCATATACCAGAGAGTGGCTTCCTTGTATATGTTGGTACACGCATTATAGACGAGGATGAGTACAAGAAACAGAACTGTAAGCCTGTAATTACTACATCTGAATTCACTAAGCTGTACGGCATTAATGTACCTATCACTAGCAGATATGTATATACTAATAGAGGCAGCTATACTCCAGTATCTACTATCTATCCTACTGAGGCACTACCAAGTACCATGGAAGGTCTCTGTAAGTATATACAGTACAGTAAGGAGTTCTGTATAGTAACATATACTGACGATAGTGGCAAGGTGTCTACTATTAGAGTCTGCAGTGATGACTACTTACGCAAAGAATCAGTGCTACAGTTCAGTGACAATCTCCTTAAGAGATACATCGCTCTCTGTAGGGGCTGTCCAATGGATGGAGCTAGGAACAGGCACCAATCTATCAATAAGTATCTGAAGAAGCACAATATATACCACTTTGAAGATGCTAAGTCAGTACTCACTCTGATGAAGAAAGGCAAGTCCATATCTACCATACACCGTAACAAGTTCCACTACTGTAAGGACAGTATGAATACTGAGAGATTCATTATCAATACATGGATAGATATGTACAGCTGCCTACCTCCAAGAAATAAGCATCTAGTCCACGACTTATATGATAAGTATATCAGCATAGTTGATACTCTAGAGAGTCTAATGACCAGACTAATCCATGAAGAAGAAGTAGACTGTCCAGCATCTGTACTCCAGATACTCAATAAGAAACTAGACGATATCAAGTACTACTCTCCCAAGGAATCTGCCTTCGAGACTAAAGCAGACTATCAAGAGCAACTCCTAGGATATGTCAGACGTAACATCATACAGTATACCAGAGTATCTGACCTCTACAGTATGGGTTCTGATCTCGGACTAGTATAGAATAGTATAGCAGTACTATACGCCTATTAGGAATGTCCCATTCCCACATCCCTCTATATATTCAATACATCATTAAGGGATGATGTATTGCACTATAGTACTGAGATATAGAATTCTGATTAGTACTAAGAGTATGGACAGTACATTGAACTAGAACACATACAGCTGATTAGTACTAGGAGTATGGACAGCTGATTAGTACTAGGAGTATGGACAGTACATTGGACTACAACACATACAACTGATTACTACTAGGAGTATGGACAGCTGATTACTACTAGGAGTACAGACTGCATATTGTACTAGAGCACATACAACTGATTAGTACTAGGAGTATGGACAGTACATTGGACTAGAACACATACAACTGATTAGTACTAGGAGTACAGACTGCATATTGTACTAGAGCACATACAACTGATTACTACTAGGAGTATGGACAGCTGATTAGTACTAGGAGTATGGACAGTACATTGGACTAGAGCACATACAACTGATTACTACTAGGAGTATGGACAGCATATTGGACTAGTACCCTTAGCCTGTACTATATATGTATATCTGTATATAGAGGAGTGCATGTTAAATGGAGTCTAATAGTACTACACCTACACTACATGAAGCAGTTAAGGCATTGATTGGGGCCTGTAAGGCGATCTGCGATAAGAAGCCGCAGGATAAGGCCAAGATATTCAAGAAGGAGTTGTCCTTATTTGATGCACTATGTGAGAAGCTGAATCCAGCTGCTATAGCTAAGATGTTCGACGAGGCAGAGACTTCTATTGGAGGCAGACTGCACATCTCATTCATGGAGCATGCACTAGTAGATAAGCAGTTCTCTATAGTAGCTAAGGGCCCTAGCGGCAAGAGGATCATACTTAGATTCTGTGTCTTCTTGGAGGAGGCTCTCAATGTAGCAGCCAATGAATACAGTAAGATGATGATAGATGACTATCCTGCGTTACATATACATAGAGAGCTGATGATCAAGCTCCTTACAGTATACTCTATATATAAGGAGGATGCCACTGACTACATCAACGCTATCAAGATATACACCTACATGATGGATACTGAGTCCATAGATCAAGGTGGAGGTCCTGACTTCAGTCAGCTACTAGGACCTAATGGTATACTCAGTCCTGATACCATGCAGAAGCTGATGTCTGCTCTCAATAAGGCAGCCAGCAATGGCATGAAGGATGATAACGGTAATCCTATAGATATCAAGCAGATCATACAGGAGTCCGTACCTGCAGATATACTGCCACCTATGTTCGTAGAAGTGATAGCTAATACCATACCTAAGCTAGTAGGACAGATGAGAGATGGCGAACTAGATCAAGACAGTCAGCGGAAGTACATGGAGGAGATGCATATGCAGTTCCAGAATATGATGTCTAAATAGTAGAGGATAGAGGCTATGGAGTGAGAGGAGAGAGAGGACGAAGATACATATGAGTGTACAGTACTCATATGTATGAGCTGATATACTGATTCAGACTGTACAATGTATACTATACTCCAGTCTGAGTTCCTTATCAATACTAGAGACAGTCTACTCTGTACTACATATCAGTACTGTATATCTCTGTCTTAGTGTACAGTTAATACGTATAGTGTATAATGACTGCATTATGAAATGGAGGGATACCCTACGTACAATGAGAAGGAGCTGCTCTCTTGGATGAACAGACTGCATACTGAGCCTATATTCAGTAGTATACTGCAGATGAAGGCAGCATTCGATACATTAGCTACAGTAGATGGACTAGTACTCTGGAGAGTCAAGAGAGATACTGGACTATTCACTAGGAGTGAGCAGATATCTATCAGTCCTACACATACATCAGGTGCAGAGCTGTTAGAGCTAGATATATGGACTACTGTGACAGATGACTGGTTCAATAGTCATATAGGTGACGGGTCTAATGTAGACCCTAATATAAGGGACATGATTAAGGATCTGACTCTAGGCCCTTGAATGGCACTGTACAGTAAATGGACGGTGATATAGAGACACTGATCAATATGCTGGCATCAGATGACTATAGATACAATGAGGATGTAGAGTACTGCCTAGAGAAACTGAGGAGGATAGACGCTACTATTAAGAGTAAGGACACTGCTATCAAGAGACTGACTGAAGAGATGAAGAAGATGGCTACTGCAATGAAGAGTGTGATGGATAGAGTTACTGTTATAGAGCGCAGATACAATGAGATGACTCAACTAGTGAATGGCCTAGCTGATGATGTAGACAACATGATGAAGCATAAGAAGTAGTATAGTGATAGGCTGAGTATAAGGGAGTACAGATCGCCGCTCTATAGTCTATCTACTGGGACATTATAACATGATATCTGTTATAATGTCTATGTACAGTGCCGCTCTACATTCAGTATATGAATGGATAGATGGGGTCACTTATCTGTGTTCTGTATGGATGGTGATTGAGGTATTTGGCGATGAACTTCATCTTCTCCTCAGTAGAAGCAGTCTGCCATGTCAGTCCATTAGGTCTATGCTTATCCATACATGCCTGCCATGACCCTTCATCTACATCTACTGTTCTTACAGGACTGATGTCCCTAATACGGTCTGCATCTGCTAGACCATTCGCAGCCACTATAGTCTTAAGCTCCTCTATGTTATCTCTGTACTTACTGAGCTCATCATAGTTCCTAAACAGTATCTTACAGTCCACATAGTGACAGCCACAGAACCTGTCCTCATCTTCAGGTCTGCCACACTTAACCTTGACCTTAAGGGCGCATAAGCTGTTAGAGTTATTGTATGTCTCCATCCTTTATATAATTACTATATTTACTGCTCTATTATAATGCTCAGTCCTCATACATAGATACTAGTCTACATGAGCTGCTCACTATATAACAGCTACACAATATGACAGTGTAATGAGTCTGCACTTGCACTATTCAGACTAGTATACTATACTCTTCTGATCAATAGTACACTCCTCTATCACAGCTACTAGTACAGTAATGTACTACAGATCAGTGCAGTGTGTATCGGCTGCATACCAAAGTAGAGATCAGTCTACTATATTCGAGACAGTGTACTGTACATCAGTACTACAGATCGGACTACAGATCAGCCTACTATATTCGAGTCAGTATACTGCTCACCTATATCTGTGCATCAGATAGTATACTCTATACTCTAGTCTACTATCTCCATTATACATATACTGTATCTCTAGTATGTAGTCATAGAGGAGACTGTTCATACACTAGATTGTACTCCCTGTTCTTCTTCTTACTAGAGGATACAGCTGCTATTACTCCGCCTACTACTAAGAGCAGTACTACTATACCAGTCACTGTCCAGCCGGTCTTACCCATTTACTATCAATGCATATTATCCTATGAGTGGTAGATGATAGAGGAGCTGTAGTGTATATACTGCTGGCGCTGATATCAGGAGAGGGCAGTGCAATGCATAAATTATATGGCTGATGTAAATGAGCAACGGTAACAATAGTCACCAATTCGACGTCGAGGGACTCAAGAAATTGATCGACTCACTCTATGCGAGTAAAGCTATAGTCATAGATGATACTATGCCATCCAACGTAAGAGATGAATATAACAGACTGAGGGCTATAGTCAGTACACTCTATCAGAATGAGGGGTACAGTACCTTAGTGAACATACTCAAGTCCTATCCAGATAGATCATATCTGCCAAACACTATAGGGGAGTATCTCTTCGGCTGTATTGATGTAGATCCAGACAGAGTGGGCTGTCTTCCAATCTGTAACAAGGCCATTCTCCCAAGCAATGATCAGTATAAGCCATGTAAATGGCCAGTATATAAGGTGAATGCCAATGGATCTATCGAGCTAGAATCCAGGGGTACTAACGGAGCTAACGGCTCTAATGACACTGCCGTTGTTATATCAGCTACAGGCAGTCTCCCTTCAGCAGCTGCTACTGCACTCAAGAATAGTAACATCAGAACAGTACACTTATATAGGGAGTATCCCAACAGATTCGTATCTACACTCGATCTCAGCAATGCTAATCCTATACCTCCAGGAGCTGACCTAGGTAAGAAGGGTAAGGATGCAGGCAAGGGTCTCAAGAAGGCAGGTAAGTCCTCATGGTGGACTATAGCTGCCATGATCGTAGGAGCATTAGCCCTAGTATCCTTGGTCTGGTACGTATTCGGAGGCAAGAACAAGAAGAATGGGGCTAATGGATCAGTCAATGGATCTGCCCCAGTAGAGACTCTCAGACCTCCACAGTACACTATGGGTAGACAGTACCCAATCAGAAATGGAGGCAGTCTCTTCTGCTAAACAACGGCAAGGACGTGGAGAGGGACCAGTCCAGTGGTCAGTCATATCACATACATATTCAGCTGATATGATAGTATATAGATGCTGTAATAGAAATGAATACAGTTAACAAGGCAGTGCAAGAGTACATAGAGTCTGTATCTGAAGACGTCAGAGTATTCACCCTGTCTCTTATAGATATGATGAAGGAGAATGGCATACAGATCATCAAGGACGGTACAGTAGTCCCCTACAAGATACTAGAGGGAGCAGCTGACAAGCTATCTAAGGACATCAAGGCTATACCTAAGGAGAGGAAGAGGCTGATCAAGGAGCTGTACCCCAAGAAGAGTGGAGGCTTTGCTAACCCTATACTGATCACTAAGAGCATGCACAGCTTCATACTGGAGGCAGACTTCGGATCTGCGTACGATGAAGACGGTAATGATATAGGTCCACTTAAGGATCATCTCCCCAGTCTGATAGAGATAGGTGCTACGACTACAGGTATACTGACCTCGCTCTTCTCCATCTATAGACAGCTGACCAATAACTATGACCCTAACGATAAGAACTATACTATACCTACAGCCCTGATGAAGAAGCACTTCGCCAAAGAATTCGCCCAGATAGAGGACGATGATGCTAGAGATAATAGCAGGACTGACAAGTTCAGTAGTGACAGATTCCGTACAGCTAGACTCCGTACTCTATTCACCTACTGTACAGATAAAGACATAACAGATGATGAGAAGAAGGAGTTAGAGGCCATGACTGACAAGCTTAGAGATGAGCAGCAGCACGTCAAGAATACACTCACTCATCTGCATAGACTCAACCGTCAATAGAGGTATCATATTACAATGGGATAGAGTTACTAATATGATACACAGAATAGAGTGATGATGTGAGCACTGTCTCTTACGATACAGTCTGAATGTGCAGACTGTACTCCTAGTCTAATATGTAGACTGTACTCTAATCCTTAGACTGCAGTCTGTACTCCTAGTATAATATGTAGGCTGTACTCTGGACTAGTATAGCAGTCCGAGTTCTGTAAGAACTCGCGAGCTGTCGCGACAGCTCGGTCTGTACTCTAGTCTCATTCAGCAGTCTGTACTCTGGACTAGTATAGCAGTCCGAGTTCTGTAAGAACTCGCGAGCTGTCGCGACAGCTCGGTCTGTTCAGTAGCTGTACTCTAGTACTAATAGACAGCTCCACTTGTACTCTAGACTAATACAGTAGTCCGATTACTAGGACTATTCTACAGACACACTACTCTATATGCATTCATCACGGTACCGTACTTAGATGCCCCGTAGATAGTAAATGGAGGAGAGACTGAAGAAGCTGAAGAAGGGCTTCAATAAGAGGTATGTATTACACTGTGGTGATGTGAATCAGTTGAAGCTGCCATTAGTGGCACTGTCTATAGATCCTGGCAGTAGTATGATGGGAGTCAGAGTGGAGAGAATTATAGACGAGGACTGCAGCGAATGTATACTGGACAGAGTGATAAGTATAGGAGGCAAGTCCTTAGGTACTAAGTGCGAGAGTATACCGTATACAGTAGCCTGTACTCTAGATGAACTGTACGACTGGAGCGAATGCTCACTGGTCATCATAGAGAAGCAGGTAGGCATTAACAAGGACATGCTGATCATAGAGAACGTCATAGCCATGTACTTCACGATGCTGTGGTCAGACTGTACGGATAAGTGTGTAATATCGATCAGCAGTACAGTCAAGAGCTGTTTCTTCGACGATCGCAAGAGTAAGAAGCAGCTGTCTCTGCAGATGGCTAGAAGACTCTGTGAGAAGAGAGGAGATTATAAGAGTGTGAGTAACTGGCAGAATGTACGTACTGTTAAGGAAGGATCAGATAGAGGAGATCCAGTACTACAGCTGTACGCTTTCCTCTATGGCATAGGTCTAATACCCAGTATCTCCGTATAATCAGAGCTGTCATACTCGAAGAGGTATTCTCCGTGATAAGCATGCTGACATTTTACACCTACAAGTGCGAAGATTACTCGAGGGGAGAGTCAGATGAGATACATCTGTGGGGCATCAATGAACAGACGGAAGATGTACTGATCAGAGTGCAAGGATTTCACTATAGCTTCATAGTAGAGATGCCGCTGAATGCATCCAAGTATCAGAGAGTAGACATAGCCAAGTACGTCAGGGACAAGTTACTCGCAGGTATGGTACATCGTCTGGTGTGGATCGAGATGTACGACTACGAAGTATTCGGCACCGTAGTAGCACTGAAGGTATACTTGAACACAGTGACTGATCTCAGAGAAGCTAAGGGTAGACTAAGGAGTGCAACGAAGAGGAAGGACAATGAGTGGAAGTGCCCGCTTAAGGTGCATCACGGAGATAGCAGCTTGCACTTACAGTATATCAGTCATCGTGGACTATCTTACGGTAACTGACACTACTGTAGAGAGTATACTGACCACTATAGACGTTAAGCATGCGGCTACACCAGCTAGAGCGCTTCTTCCTCAACTATCCTTACTATAGCCTGTACAGAAGACATCCGTTCTGGACTTTCGCACTTTATGTATCCAGTTCAAATGCGAGCAGTCACTAGTATCATAGCTGTAACAGTCGTACTGGCTATAACGGCTGCTATAGCATACTACATCAGCAGAAGAAGTCGCACTGTACAGCCTCCTATGCCTCGCACTCTACCTGTAAGAACACGTCCTGATTATCCAGGCAGTCGCCCAAATACTGTCGATAGAATGGGCGTACCTATCATATCTGATAGAAGCAGGAGAATTAGAAGTGTAGCTGATGGATGAGTGTCGCAGCCGGATACTGTACGTAACGGGGTCAGGATAGTGCCTGTGGAGAATGGCATCGACCTAATACCATTAGAAGATACAGTAGAGATAGAGTGAGATAGCTACACACTTCATGATGCTGTGGGAGAACAGTACGGATAGATGTGTAGTATCTGTCAGCAACAGTGTTAAGAGTTGCTTCTTCGACAGTACTAAGGACAGGAAGAAGCTGTCCCTTAATATGGCCCGTAAGCTCTGTGAGAAGAGAGGCGATATACAGAGCCTGCATAACTGGAAGAATATCAAGGCTATTAAGGAGGGATCTGACCGAGGAGATCCAGTACTACAGCTGTATGCATTCCTATACGGATTAGACATGATCTCTAGTATAGCAGTGTAAGATATAACACAATAGTCCTGTGTTATATCTCCTATCTATTCATAGTACTATAGTAGATCAGTCCACATCTGTCCTAGTAACGGTACAGCATCTGTATAGAGATACAGTCAGTATATGCATAGTATCTGTCTAGAATCAGTGTACATCTGTCCAGCATCTGTATAGAGATACAGTCAGTATATGCATAGTATCTGTCCTAGTAATGGTACAGCATCTGTACAGTAATACAGTCCGTATCTGCTTAGTATCTACGTAGTAGTAGTCTAGTAATCAGTCCAGTATCTGTACAGTAAGACAGCCATATCATCCTAGTATCTGTCTAGAATCAGTGTACATCTGTCCAGTATCTGTATAGTAACACAGTCAGTATATGCATAGTATCTGTCTAGAATCAGTGTACATCTGTCCAGCATCTGTATAGAGATACAGTCAGTATATGCATAGTATCTGTCCTAGTAATGGTACAGCATCTGTACAGTAAGACGGTCCGTATCAGCCTACTACTAGTCTAGTAATCAGCCTGTACTTGAATAGTGATCAGTCTAGTATCTGTACAGTAGTATAGCCAGTATATGTCCAGTATTTGTCTAGAATCAGTGTACATCTGTCCAGTATCTATGTAGTAGATCAGTCCGCATCTGTTCAGCATCTATGTAGTAGGTCAGTCCCATCTGTCCTAGTATTAAACCTAGTAATAGTGTGCATCTGTACACTAGAACGGGCCTCATCTGTCTAGTATCTATCCTAGTAATGGTACTGCATCTATACAGTAAGACCATCGATATCTATCCAGCATCTGTACTGTAATACAGCCAGTATATGCGTAGTATCTGCATAGAATCAGTGTACATCTGTCCAGCATCTGTACAGTAAGACAGTCCATATCAGCCTACTACTAGTCTAGTAATCGGCCTGTACATGTATAGTAATAGTGCAGCATCTGTAAGTAGTATATACATAGTATCTGCACAGCAATACAGTGAGTATGGACCAGTATCTATGTAGTAGAGATACTGCAGTAATACTGCGAGTATACGCCAGCATCTGTACAGTAAGACGGTCCCAGATCTATATAGTGATCAGTGTACATCTGTCCTTAGTGCTGATGGTGTCAGTCTCTATACTATAGACGATGAGATAGTATAGAGTAGTTATAGCATGTAGTATAGTGATCAGTATGGAGCTGCAGTACTATTATCGCGAGTTAAATATGTTGACCTTTTACACCTATAAGTGTGAGGATTATGCTGATGAACAGACTGATGATGAAGTGCATCTGTGGGGACTGAATGAGAAGATGGAGGATGTACTGGTTAGAGTACAGGGATTCAAGTACAGCTTCATAGTGGAAGTGCCACAGGGTATGACTACTAGTAAGTATAGTGATATGGCTGCCTACATCAGGAAGAATCTGGAGGGTATGGTCTGTACTATTAAGGGTATTAAGCTGTATGACTACCAGATGTTCGGTACAGTGATTGCATTCAGAGTGTATCTGCACAGGTATAGTGATATGTACGAGGCTAAGAGGAAGCTGCGACGAATAGGATATAAGAATCAGTGGAACTGCCAGTTCAGAGTGCATCAGTCTGAGTTCGTGCCACATCTACAGTACATGAGTCAGTACAGACTGTCGTATGGTAACTGGCACTGTAGTGATGAGTTTAATGAGGTGACTGACGATAGTAGGTTGAGTAGAGCCACTCACGAGTATACAGTGCATTATGACAAGCTGAATGTCATGACTATGGAAGTTGGATGCGCGGCTACATCTCCATGTACTAGTAGTAGTTGTCTACACAACGTTAGTAGTATTAGTATTATGCCTAGAGTACTATCGTATGATATTGAGTGTTATAGTAAGAAGTGGACGTTCCCTAATCCGAATAACATATGGGATGAAGTGTTCATCATCACTGCATCAGTCATGGATCGCGATGGTACCATTAGGAATACAGCGTTCATTAGACACGGATACAGTGGTAGTCGTATTGAGGATACTACTATAGTTACATGCGAGAATGAGGAAGAACTGTTGATCAAGTTCCAGGAGTTCATAATAGAGACTAATCCAGAGATATGTATAGGATACAATACCGATGGCTTCGATAATCCTTATATTACACAGCGTCTGTATAACCTGGGACTACAGTGGATGAACATCAGTAAGTTGAAGAACAGTACCATCACGACTAGGAGAGCTAATAAGATATCTACCAATACTACGCAGAAGTTCATGGATCGTAACAAGAGAGAAGCTGGACATGAGTACTTGAAGATGGCAGGGAGACTACATATAGATCTCCTTAAGCACATGGTCAGCAACTACAAGCTCAGATCCTACTCGTTAGATGCTGTCTCTCGTATGTATCTACAGAATGAGGGTAAGCATGACGTTAAGCCTAAGGATATGTTCAGGGCCTTCAGTCAGTATGATAGGAATGTAGACCTGTACAATAAGGTAGTGGCCTATGGTATACAGGATGCTGTTCTACCAATCAAGCTGTACAATAAGCTGCTAGTCTTCTTGGGACTGAGTAAGATGGCAGACGTGATGTACACCAATATAGATGCATTCTACACTGAGGGCTCATCCTTCAAGGTCAAGAATATGATCTACATGAGATGCGTAGTACGTAAGGTACTGCTCAGGAATAATGACGACAAGTCGGAGAGAGGATACCAGGGAGCTATGATACTGAATCCAGATGTAGGACTGCATGAGAATGTATATACTCTGGATCTAGACTCACTGTATCCTAATATCATCCGCTCGTACAATATCTGCTTCACCACACTGGTTAGGGACCATCATCGGAGTAATACTAAGGATATGCCTGTGCATCTACTGGAGTTTACTGACAATGGTAAGAAGTACTCCTATAGATTCAGAGCTGATGATATGATAGGAGTGATACCAGAGCTGTGTGGTATACTGATAGAGACTAGAACAGAGGTCAGATCCCGTAAGAGCAGTGATCCTATAGTGAATATGGTCAATGACAAGTTGCAGCTTGCACTGAAGATAGCAGCCAACAGTATCTATGGTATACTGGGACTGAGCACTAGTAGTATCGCGTTTATGGAAGGGGCTAGATCTGTAACAGCTATGGGAAGAATCATCATCAGTAAGATAGTAGATCGCATAACTAACGTGTATGGTCATAAGGTAGTCTATGGAGATACTGACAGTGTGATGGCTAAGATACCTGGAGTGACTGACAATGCTGAGGTCTATAAGATGGCGGAGCAGGTTAGGGATGAACTCAATGTCTGGCTCAAGGCAGAGGTAGGTAAGAATCTGGGACTGAAGCTGGAGAAGGTAGGTACTATCTTCCTACTGAAGAAGAAGAAGTACGTGTACCATTTCTACATACCATGGGAGAAGAGGATGGAGGTAGATAAGGCTGGTAACAATGTGTATCACACTACAGGTGCAGAGTCTGTCAGGAGAGATAAGTGCATCTATCAGATAGACCTATTCGATACAGTGTCTGACATGATCATGAAGGCTACGCCTAGACAGCAGCTGTACGACTTCTTGTATAATGCGGGCGTACAGCTGCTCCACAGATACGATGTACTCAAGGACAGACCACTACAGTACGAGGATCTGTTCATCAACTATGCTATGAATGACTACTATAAGAATGAGTCATTCGCTCTAGCTATACTGATGAAGAGACTGAAGGAGGAGAGCTATAATATACATGTGGGAGAGAGGACTGACGTTATCATCACTACGAGTGGTAGCAATAAGCTAGGTAGTAAGCTGTTCACAGCTAATGAGTTCTATGAGCAGATGGGTATAACAGATGAAGGTATCGATGACAGTGCCACCAATAGTAGGGATCTGCATCCAGATATACACTACTATATAGCCAATAGAATGCAGAAGAGTATAGACAATCTGTACACTATAGCCTACGGTAAGGAGCTGAAGTCTGTAGAGGAAGTGAGAGAAGATAGGATACTGGGAATACTTGAGGAGTACAGTACAGAGAAATGTCTAGCTATACACTACGACAGATACCCTAACTGGAGGTATGACAGTAAGGAGATGAATGCACTGATTAAGCTGCTGATCACTAGGAGTAGACAGAAGAGATTCTACAGAGATAGAGTGCTGAGACTGCTAGTATTCAGACTGAAGCTCATGAGGAGAGCTACACTAGATGTGGGTATACAGACTCCTCTTAAGCAGCTGTCTACTCTATATAAGTACAGAGCTGCAGTACTACAGGAACTGGTATATAAGCTGAACAGTATAGAGGAGGATGTCTACGATGACTCATACTATGAATAGCTGCATATTATACACTAGTACATTATACTCAACAGTGAGTATAATGTGACCTTTAAATACGACAGACTGCACTCTTAACACGAGACAGAAGAGAATGAAGAGATCTAGGAGTGCTGTACTTAAGGAAGATGAGGGAGATAGAATAGGTACTCTACCTTCCTGTATACCTGACAGTATACGTAAGCAGCTGGATGATATACTCACAAGGGATAATAGTATAGCAGCTAGACTAGATAGAGATCGTATACTTGCTAGTCTATATGAAGGATGCGACTACAGTAAGGAGACTGCACGCAAGTACTATAGTAGACAGCATGTAGAACTGCTGGATATAGTGTATAGAGAGAGCTCAAAGTATGTGGATCTGATGCACAAGACTGTACAGGAGTACATTACAGATAGTGTGGTAGTCAGTCCAGCTGATCTGATGATACCAGCTAGAATACCCAATGAGTATAATATAGAGAGCAGACGTAGAGTACAGAATATATTATCTAGTCTGTACACTATAGCTGAGAGAGATGACCAGAAGAAGGACTGTTACGTGTCCCCTTACGAGATAGGTATGCAGCTGTCTACATTCAATGCTGATCATGATAGTAATAGTAGACTGTACTCTACTGAGTATATGGGGCAGATACCCGTATTCATTAAGGATAGAAGAGACAGTCATGTACTGTTACACGAATACATGGTGGGCATATTAGTGAACAGTCTGAGAGCAGATATACCTAACTTCATGTATACATATGGACTGAGTGATAGTGTACGTATCATCACTGTAGGAGATAGACAGTACTTCTATCCAACGAATAGTCGTACATATAAGCTATATACAGAGCTGATACCTTATACAGTCACTGTATATGATATGAGTAGAATGATGAGCTGCAAGGTGCACCACAGTGGACGTACAGTAGAGTATAAGGGTATGGGACTGATCAGACTGATACTACTGCAGGTACTCTGTGCTATAGCCTACGCATACAGTAAGATAGGCTTCATACATAGAGATATGAATATGCGTAATATACTACTGGTCAGACTGCCTAAAGTACAGGCTGTTCCTATAATGATACCAGTATCTGCTGAGTCTGGAGTACAGTTCAAGAGGAGATGGATACTGACTGATCTCCTAGTAATGCTAGTAGATTATGGACTGTCTACTGTAGATTCAGATACTCTGAATAGCAGTATCTATCCATACGATAGACTGGTATCACCACTATCTATATACCTAATGTATGAGGGACTGTCCGCGTTCGAGAACGATATAGTCATACTGCTTAAGAGCATGTACAGCAAAGTCTCTAAGATCTATAAGCAGCACTGTCCGGATGACCTACTGGAGATAGGTAAGGACTTCATACGTATACTCTATAGACTGTACACTGGTAGTACTCTACCAGACAGTACAATCAATAGTAGTGTATGTACAGACTACTTCAGTAGGGAGTTCAGGTACTACAGTACCCATCCTCTAGTACAGTACGATCCATACGGCGCAGTCGTCAACTTCTGCAGGAGATACTCCAAGTACTACGTAAGTGATGACTGTATGGACTACACTGATATACTTAAGAGATCAGCAGATAGAGAGTATCAGCTGTCTACTATAGCTGACAGTAGGACCTATTACTGGTATCTCAAGTACAGTGATCACTTCTCTAACATGGGATTAGAACTAGATAGTATAGCTGCTGATCAATGGTACTGTGAGCAGCTGCCTACTATACTCAAAGACAGCACTTATCAGTCTAATGCAGATGTAGTAGCTGCACTCATACAGAACAGTACTGATCCCAGTACAGCTGTACTACTAATACTATCAGTCTATAGATACGTACTACACTATAAGAATACAGCACTCAATGTACTACCATTCAGATACGAGCAGCCTATAGATATACTACAGTCTCTAATAGAGTATATAGATCAGGACACTACGTCTGCATATCAAGTTACAGTACTGAATCACGTAATTCGCCTTGGTAAGCTACGGGCAAGTAGATTCAAGCACACTACTGTACTATACGATAGTATATAGAGTTATACATTATACAGTCACAGTATAATGTGTATACAGAGTAGACAGTCTGACTTGAAGTAGTATACATCTGTCTACAGCTCCTCCATTAATCCATATCTGATAGGAAGTACTCCTCAGGTATATCTTGTACAGTGCTGTATACATTATAGCTGCTTCTACCTAGTACTATACTCTTGAATGACTGTGGTAGCTTGAAGGTACTGTCATTATAGTACAGTACTATGCTCTTCAGTGTAGACAGTCTGTTACCTCACAATACCAGGTGCTCTAGATTACTCAGTCTGTACAGACTGTCAGGTAGATTACTTAAGCGCTGACTGCCTATATCTAGAGTAGTGAGATATGTCATATTCCCTATTGATGGATGCAGATACTCTAGCTTATTACCGTAGCCACTACTGTCATCCATAGACAGATTGAGTGTACCATTCTGTATCTGTCTTATGACCCAGATGTCAGAACTGTCCAGCTCATCATACTCTTATTGCACTGAATACATGGCATAGATATTGACTGACAGGTACACCTAGTATAGTACTCGTGGGATTCCTCTCACTGAATCTCGTACAGTACTGTATCAGCCACTTAGGTACATGTCTACCGTAGTCAGTGAATGGATTATCCTCTACCGTCAATAGCTTCAGCTGCTTCAATCTAGCCATCTTCTGAGTCAGTCCATCCAGTATGTTACTATGCAGCTTCAGTACCGCAGCTTCTTCAGTCTCAGTACATTATCTATACAGCTGATCTCATTCTCCGACAGATCTAGTCCATACTACATACTTCATATACGCATTAACTGAGAAGGGTACATTCTGCAGTCCACAGTCTCTAAGGCATATCTCTTCAGTACTCTCTATCCCATCAGTATAAGTATAGTTACTAGAATCATCACTACTCTCATACATTTACTGTACAGTGCCTAATACGCAGCTTGATCCATAGATCAGTACATAGCTAGGACCGGTACTACACTGATAGAGCAGTCCACTCTGTCTTGTGGACCAGTGCATCAATAGGATAGTCTGCTATCTAGGGCCAGTACTCTAGTAGAGCAGTCTGACTCTTAAGACTAGTGCTTCAGTATGACAGTCTGTACTTCGAACCAGTGCGTTGATATATGACAGTATACTATCTAGGGCCAGTACTCTAGTAGAGCAGTCTGCACTCATACTAGTACTTCAGTAGGACAGACTGTCATCTACACTAGTACTATAGTAGAGCAGTCTGTTATGTAGGGCCAGTACTTCAGTAGGATAGTACGCTATCCAGGATCAGTACCGTAGCAGAATAGTCTGTCTTCTGGCCCAGTATATCGGTCTGATTCTCAGTACTAATACTATAGCAGAACACTCTGACTCCGGGACTAGTACTACAGCAGAACAGTACAACTGCTATACTACTATACAAGGCATTACATCTATACACTAGTACGATATATCAGTCCTATTCCATTGATATATTGCTGCATATACACGACGCTTACGTCCCCTCTTTAGTAGAGGTCTATGGCTATATCCACATCGAAGATGTTGTCTTTATTGAGCAGTCTGTAGTCATCTATGGTCTTAACTTCCACAGTATTGAGCCACTTCATGAGCTGTAGTAGGTAGTTATCGGAGACAGCTTCTTCAATAGACTGTGGAGAGAATGCTGGTATCAGTATACCATTACGTGGATTGAATCTGAAGTTACACATCTTGTCATCTACTATCATCATCCGTCTGATATCTATATGAGGCAGTACTAGCTCTAGAGGCTTACGCATAGTATCTTCAGTATGCAGTAGACTGTCATCTATAACTAGGCAGCTCTTCCTGGCATATACCTCATCGAATGTGATGCCAGTCTTCTTCTCTATCACAGATACTATAGCTGCACCATAGTCTTCTGTACCAGCTGTATATACTATCAGCTTATCGAATGCCTGCCTACAGTACGTGAGGAACTCTGTAAGATATGGTCTGTATACTCCAAGCATACTGTCTCTACCTAGTCTCAGCTTATATACGCTATTATTGTCAGCATTGTACATATCTACTATCATACTACGCTCTGCCTTATTGGTATCATCTACTGTATAGATCAGTGTAGAATCTAAGTCTAATACCATTGCACTAGACGTCTTCATTTATAGTACAGATACTTCGTACAGCTGCCAGTACACTGCCTCAATATATAGTATAGAGTGATACACTCAGTATACAGACCAGTACTCTATCCAGTATAGAAGAGCTGCTCAGTATTACATAGAGATAGTAGACTACTGTGCAGTACACTAATCAGTAGTCAGTATCTGTACTTCTATCTGATATTTAGTACACTGTACGAGAATAGAGAGCAGATACTGTACTCGCTCCACTATATGAGTCTGAAGTACTACTGTGCTTCTATCTGATAGCAGTCTACTGAACGGTACCATTATATAGATACTGTACCTTAGAAATGAGGGCTAATGTGATAGTACCACCTCCTACTAGTACAGTATCTACTACAGTTAAGAGGACAGGTAGGAGAATGTCACCGGTGAATAACCCTACACTTAATAGTAATATGCAAAGGACAGCGCCTAAGTCTATACCTAGTAAGACAGTGCAGGATATTAACAGTATACTTGAGGCTGCTAATACGGTACTTGAGAATGTGTATAGAGATCAGGATACTGTATTCGTGAGGGTACTGAATGGATACGGACAGAGAGTGTATGTATTGGTGGATCAGCGTGGTATAAGCGTGGATAATAAGATGTATCAGAAGGACTGCATCATAGAGAAGAATGTGCTGTATACTGTGAAGTCGTTCGAGTCTTATGCTATGCTCTGTAAGGATAATGACATGGGCTGCGCAGTAGAGCATGAGGACAAGATCTATATCTCACTGCATGGTAATACCTATCTTATTCATACTAGAGATAGGGTTACTGTCCCCATATACTATCCAGCTACTGGTATAGCTAAGATACAGACTCCTACGATATTCAATGGTGTTACCTCCAATATATACTCGAAGATGCGTACTCAGGACTGTGAGAGTATAGCCTCTATGATAGACAACGCATATAAATGTAGTGACAGTATCTGTAATACAGTGGATGACATAGGTAAGATGCACAGCACTATAATAGAGAAGCTGTTCAATAGGATGAACAAGGACATTGAGAGTAGAGACAGACTGCTCTCTAGTGGAGATAGAAGTAAGTACCTAGAGAAGGTAGCGAGTCTCAAGCAGAATAACGAGAGAGTGATTGATGTCAATACCATTGCAGATATAAGCAGTATACAGGCTGATCTGGATAATATAAAGGCTAGATTGAATGTGGTACTAGATGGGCTGTCTGATTATATGAAGCAGATATAAATGACATGCGTTCCGCCGGTAAAGTCATATGGATAGGTATAGGAACGATAGCGATAGTTATAGGTGTGATGATAGCAGTAAGCTACTACAATAAGATGACCATTAGGGAGCTGCGTACATCTATAGATCTGCTCACTGCTAATATAGACAGCATGTCCAGAGATATCTCTAGTAGTATAGATCGTACGCAGCAGTATATAGAGAGTAGACAGCAACCTCCTTCACCACCACAGCAGTACTATAATGTATACGATGAGAGTAATAGAGACTATTACTACTATGATGATCCTACGTATAACAGTGAAGATATGCTGCCGTCTATACCACAGATCAATCCAGTCAACAGGAACGTGATCAATGAGATAAGCAGGCTGACTAACATGAGAGATGATAGGAATGTACGCGTTAAGGTTCCTAAGATGAGAAGGCATAATGACGCGTACATGACAGGTAATAGACGTTACTGAGGTACGAGGACACACCACATATTACTGCAGAGTAATATGTGTCAATAGTAAATGGAAGAGAGCAGCTCGCATGTAATAAGAGACAGACTGCCTGATATCTACGCTGTAACTAGGGATAAGTCTGAGGACTATAATCATAGAGTAGGTATACTGCTAGAGACCTATCCCCCAGAGGTTGCTAGATTACTGGCACTGATCAGTATACCTATGCACTTAACTGACTATCAGGGCTGGGGCATATCTAACAATGAGTATCTCAAGAGAATAGAACGTGTATATGGGTTAGAGAATATAGGAGAGAGAGGCAGGACTGGTGATATGCTGAGAAGACTGAATGACCATAACGCTTATACTCCAATCATGGAAGAATTCACACACCAGTACTATAGATCTAATGGAGTACAGCCTGCTCCAATCAATCACTGTATATCAGTACAGGGAGCATTCGATGCTATCGATAGACCTAGACATAGTACTGCAGTACTGAGAGATATAGCATCTATCATGAGTACTATGCATGAACTGAATGCTGAAGCTGAACTAGGATACGAGATCAGCACACCATATGACGCACTGTTCACAGTACGAAGACTAGGAGCCACCACAGGAACTATATCTGAAGTATACCTCGCGCAGTATATGAGCAGTATACCCATGATCATTAAGACTAACAGTCAGGACTTCAACTATCAACTGCATGAATATGTAGTAGGACTCAGAGTCAATGAGCTGAGAGATACTATAGCTAACTTCGTATACACCTATGGATTCAGTAGTGTACTGAACCCTACATTCAGTGACATAGATGACCCACCAAGGTCAAACGCTGTCTTCATAGCACTGGGACTATACAACGCAGTCGACCTTAGCGACAGACAGGTCTACATAGAGTACTTGAGGGGTGCTACTACTATAGTAGAGGTTAGCAATAACTTCACTATAGAGGTGTATCTGCGCAGGATGCAGGAGTTCCCTAGGATAGAGAGTCTGACAGGCAGAGATGTATTCGAGGTCATATTCCTGCAGCTGATGTCTGCACTGTTCTACGCATGGAAGAGAATAGGATTCGCTCACAGAGATCTGAATCCAGGCAACGTAATGCTGCACAATCTCAAGCAGGTGACGGCTGTACCTATTATGGTTCCTGCAGGTATAAACGAGGAGACTAATGACGTAATGTTCGTGCGTAGATGGCTGATAACAGACGTGTTAGTAGTAGTCATAGACTACGGATACTCATCAGTAGAGATACCAGAGTACAGAGAACAGTATGGTACTAGAGTCATATCTCCAGTAGGAGTGTATGGACTATTCGAGGGCACGACCACCATAGAGAATGACATAATGAATGCACTCAGATATCTGTACAGGAAGTTCGGTGCTAACAGAGAGGACTTCATAGACATGATCAGTCTGTTCTATACAGGTAATCCAGCTACTGAAGAGATGTACAAGTACTCAGACGATATCATCGAAGCAGTTACTTCACTGTCTGGAGGCGCATACATATACCCTGAAGTACAATATTACGTAGAGAGGGCACTCATTAAGTACTGTGTCAAGTACTCTAATAAGTGGACTCATTCTAAGTATAATCCCGATGAATTCCCCTCTGTCATAGGTAATAGTGGCAGTACACTCACTCCATATACTGACATCATAACTGACAGTAGACAGGCATATCTCGCACTGATGGATGAAGACACAGACTATAGTATGGACTATAAGTCTGTCGTAGACAACGAATGGTACAGACGCACATACGTAGAGAGATCTCTACCATTCGATACTAATGACACCTTAGCATATGTATCGTGGATGATCAAGTTCTATAAATGGACCAATGCCTTCTCCGCTCCACTAAATATGCAGCCGCTGTCATACAAGACACCCATAGACTTCCTACGTAATGCCTACAGAAAGATATATGGCACAGAGCCTGATAACGATGCTGTACTGATTAGATTCGTGAGAGATACTGCCCCTAATATATGGAGAGACTGACCTGTATATATGCTGGACAGTATGGAGAGTGATACACTGTAGACGAGAGAGTGCAGTATGGGGACTAGACCCTAGCTGATTAATGGACAGTATGGAGACTGATACACTGATAGACGAGAGTGCAGTATGGACAGTATATGGATTATAGAGCTACGTATAGTGCTACATATTACATAGGTAATATGTGCTGATAGTAAAGGCGGATGAGTACTAGAGATGTAGGAGAGCTGCCCTCTTACTTTACAGAGAGACAGAGGCAGGAGATACGAGATATAATGGAGAATAGACCTGGTCCAGGCTTCAGACTGTTGAGGGATAAGTATCTGCATTATATAGATAGGAGGAGCTACTATTCGAGAGATGTATTCAATCAGCCTAATGCATACGGCAGAGATATGGAGCTGCTCAGGACAGCATATCTGAATGAGAGTCGATACTATAGTATGCTATTACAGTTAGTAGATGAATACGTAGATAGGCTAGATATGAGTGAGAGTAACGAAGGACTGATAGATGATCTGATGAATCCTAGGCGTATACCTAATGAGTATAACAGTAGGAGTAGGAGTAGAGTTAGGGATATAATGACTGCACTCTATAGGACTAATAGAGAGGAGTATACTGCAGAGAATATAAGTCCATATGAGCTGTTGATGCAGCTGTCTACTACTGATTATAGTGGTGGATCTGCTTCTATATACATAGGCAGATACATGGGCCAGTATCCCATGATAGTTAAGGATATAATGAATGCTGATATCTCTAGATCAGCACTGATACATGAGTACATTGTAGGCATAGTGATGAACAGACTGAGAGCAGATATACCTAGCTATGTGTATACTTATGGACTGACTAGAAGGACTCTACTATTAGATATAGGATCAGATGCATACTATACTAGAGACAGTCGCGACACATACACACTCTGTATAGAGCATATAGATAATGCTATACAGATGTCTCGACTGTCAGTAGATCAGACTGCTACAGTATCTGTTGAGGGTATAGTCAAGTACTATGAGCGGTCTAATCTGATCAGACTGCTACTCTTTCAGATACTCTGTGCAATGACCTATGCATACAGTAAGGTAGGATTCATACACAGAGATATGCATGGCAACAATATACTGATAGTTACTCTACCAGAGATAATGGCTATACCAGTGATGGTACCAGTATCCTATAGATGGACTGATGACAGTAGGATAGCTGACATACAGTTCGAGAGAAGATGGATACTATCTAATCTGATGGTGATGATCATAGACTACGGTCTATCGACTGTCCGTTCAGTGCATCTAGATAGCAGTCTGTACAGACATGATCTTATAGTCAGTCCCTCCTCCATCTATCTACCATACGAAGGTATATCAGGCTTCGAGAATGACCTAGCTATACTCATACTATCAGTAAGCAGACTGTCTATTAATCTCTATCTAGACGATTACAGAGAGGATGTCAACTCTCTATCTAGAGACTATCTGCGTATACTCTATAGAATGTACACTGGAGATACTCTAGCAGAAGACCAGGTGAATGAGAGGCAGTACTTCGCATACTATAACACCAATATAGATCCTGACAATATCGATACCTACTACTATCAGACCCATCCTCACATCAGATACGATCCGTATGGAGCTGTCATTGAATACTGCAATAGATATAAGGATATGTTCATCACAGACGACTACACTGGTTACATTAATGTACTCAGTAGATCTAATGACAGAGATAGCAGACTGACTACAATAGACAGTACTAGATCCTACTACTGGTACGATAAGTACAGTAATAGAGTAGCAGATGTATCCATATCCCGTGACAGTATAGAGGAGAATGACTGGTTCAGACGCTATAGAATTGCACCCATAATGCCCAGTGATGTCTATATAGACGCTGATCAGACTAATGATGAAGTCATAGACTATATATACAACTACTTGGATGATAATGACAGCAGCTACGTACTGATAGATGCTATATACAGATACATACAGTACTTCAATCAGTTCAGTCTGAATATACAGCCACTATCCTACAATCAGCCTACTGATCTTCTAAGAGATCTCGAGGAGAAGGTACGAGAGATAGAGGGGGACTTCGACATAGAAGACGACTAATCAGTAGTATACTGCCCTAGAGTTATATATCAGTAGATCATCTGATATATAGAGTGATAGTCCAATGTATAGTACTGTGCAGCAGTCTCACTACTAGTACTGTAGAGCAGCCTGTACTCTGATCTGATTCAGCAGTCTCAATACTAGTACTATTGAGCAGTCTGTACTCTGATCTGATTCAGCAGTCTGAATACTAGTACTATTGAGCAGTCTGTACTCTGATCTGATTCAGCAGTCTGAATACTAGTACTGTAGAGCAGTCTGTACTCTGATCTGATTCAGCAGTCTCAATACTAGTACTATTGAGCAGTCTGTATCCTGGTCTGATTCAGCAGTCTCACTACCTGCATCGATACTACATATATATGTGCTAGTAGTAAATGAGTACAGTGGGAGAATTACCACAGCTGACTACTGAGCAGCTCGGTAGACTAGAGTAGATGACTAAAGGTATGAGTGCTGCAGTAGAGCCTATACTTAAGCATATGATACTGGCTATAGTGGATGAGGAGTCTTACAGTGAAGATAGAGAGGTGACTATGGATGAGTTGAGGAGATTGTATACTGATAGAGATCAGCTCAGATCATTAGTACTGCAGTGGTCTGATGAGGAGAGATACATCAGTAGTATGAAGAAGACTGCTATTATAGAGCTACGTAGTATAGTGCTACATATTACATAGGTAATATGTGCTGATAGTAAAGGCGGATGAGTACTAGAGATGTAGGAGAGCTGCCCCCAGATCTAGGAAGGATGCAGCTATACAGAATAGAGAGTATTATGCAGGATAGGCCTGGTATAGGTAATAGATTGCTGAGAGATAGGTATCTGATTGATGTGGATAGTGATAACTACTCTGTTAGTAAGATAGTGAGTGGACCCAATGTATATGGTAGAGATATAGAGCTGTTAAGGAGTGCGGGTCTTAATTCGCGTCAGTACTACCGATCGTTACTGAGACTGGTTAATGAATACGTAGATAGACTGAATACTGATCAGAGCAATACTGATCTAGTGACAGACCTCATTGATCCAGGGCGTATACCTAATGAGTATAACAGCTCTAGTAGGAGCAGAATAAGGGACATCATGTCCACTCTCTATAGGATTAATAGGGAAGCGAGTGACGAAGTCCTATCTCCGTATGAAGTACTGATGCAGCTGTCTACTCTATCAGTTAGAGGAGGAACAGCATCAATATACCTGGGCAGATACATGGACCAGTATCCTATGATAGTCAAGGTCATAACAGACACTGACATACAAGATGCAGCACTGATACATGAGTATATAGTGGGGATAATCATGAACAGATTGAGAGCTGATATACCCAACTATGTCTATACATATGGACTGACTAAGGGTATGTCTCACGTCAGTGTTGGACCTAATGCATACTATGTTAGAGGTGCTGATACTGCGTACAGTCTATGTATAGAGCATATAGATAATGCGATACAGCTGTCTAAGATATCAGTCGATCGAGTAGCTACGATAGTTAATGAAGGCAAAGTGATATACTACGAGAGGACTAATCTAGTCAGACTGCTGCTCTTTCAGATACTCTGTGCAATGACATATGCGTACAGTAAGGTAGGACTAATACACAGAGATATGCATGACAACAATATACTGGCAGTGACTCTACCAGAAGTAATGGCTATACCTGTGATGGTGCCTGTGTCCTATAAATGGACTGATGACAGTAGGATAGCTGACATACAGTTCGAGAGAAGATGGATACTGTCTGATGTGATGATAGTAGTTATAGACTACGGCATATCTACTATCCGATCAGTGCATCTAGACAGCAGCCTGTACGAGCATGATCTGATAGTCAGTCCTCTCTCCATCTATCTACCATATGAGGGTATAACAGGGTTCGAGAATGACATTGCTATACTGATACTGTCACTCAGTAGACTGACGACTAATCTGTACCTGGATGAGTATAGGGAGGATGTCAATGCTCTATCTAGGGACTATCTGCGTATACTCTATAGAATGTACACTGGAGATACTCTAGCAGAAGAGCAAGTGGATGAGAGACAGTTCTTCAGATATTACAACAATAACCATGATCCTGAGCAGTCTGAATACTATTACTATCAGACACACCCTGGTATAAGATATGATCCTTACGGAGCAGTCATAGACTACTGTGATAGATACAAGGATATGTTCACTAGTGATGAGTATGATGGCTACATTAACGTACTCAGTAGATCTAATGATCAGTCTAACGAGCTGTCTACACTGTCAGATACTAGAACCTATTACTGGTACAGGATGTACAGAGACGTACTGAGCAACCTCAGTATAGATCGTACTAGTATAGAGCAGAATACGTGGTATAGACAGTACATGCTATCCGGTATAATACCTAACTATTATACTCTCTTGGAGAGTAGTACGCTGTCTAATGATGAAGTCATAGAGAGAATATATGACTACGTAGGTGATGAGTCTGACAGCTATGCACTAATAGAGTCGATATATAAGTACGTACAGTACTATAATGAGTTCAGACTGAATATACTACCATTAAGGTATAGTCAGCCATCTGATATACTGGAGGATCTACAGCAGTATCAGTTCGGAGAATAACTGACTATAATGGGAGGTACGGAGCACATATTAGTATAGACTAATATGTTCAGGTAGTAAATGAGTACAATCGGACTGTTGCCCCATCTAACTGATGAACAGCTCAGTAGATTAGAGCAGATGACTGAAGGTATGAGCTCTACAGTAGAACCTATACTTAAGCATATGTTACTCTACATTGTGGATGAGGACTCGTACTCTGAAGATAAGGAGGTTACTATAGATGAGCTGAGAGAATGGTATACTGATACAGATCTGCTCAGAGCATTGCTGTTGCAGTGGACAGATGAGGAGAGATATGCTGATACTATGCAGTCTGCCATTAATAGATATACTAGCAGATCGAGGATACAGCCATTAGATCTAGCACTGCCTAGTAGAATACCTAGCGATTACAGTGAGCAGACTAGGAGCAGAGTACGAGACATTATGTCAGTACTCTACAGGACACGCCAGCGATCTGATGACGTAATAGGTCCCTATGAGATCACTATGAATCTTGAGAGACTGCGTCCCGAGACAGGAGCATCTGCCAATATATACTTGGCCAAGTATATGAATCAGCAGCCTATGATACTGAAGACGTCCAGTGCTGATAGCATGATGAACGAGTATCTAGTGGGAATAGTGATGAACAGACTGAGAGCTGATATACCCAACTTCGTCTATACTTACGGATACAGTGCTAACAACTATATAGTAGAGCTGCCTAATAGTAACGACGCTTACTATAGTACATACCTGGGTGATAATCACAGTGTGTACGTAGAGTATATAGAGAATGCCCTAGTACTGTACAATATAGAGGCTAGTAATACTGCAGAAGTAATAGTCAGTGACCGTGTAATATACGAAGGCAGTAATTACATCAGACTCATACTGTTCCAGATACTGTGTGCGCTGATCTATGCACACTATAGAGTAGGATTCGTGCACTCAGATCTGAACTTAGGCAACATACTGCTAGTGCATCTGCCATCTCCAGCAGCCCTGCCTATAATGGTACCAGTGTCTAATACCAAGTTCGAGAAGAGATACATAGTGACTAATCTACTAGTCATGATCATAGACTATGGACATTCTACTGCAGTCGATAGAAGCATATACAGGTACAAGCACTTAATATCTCCCGACTCTCTCTATAGACTGTACACTGGTAATAGTGCACTCTCTAACGATATAGCTATGTTAGTATCCAGACTGTCCGAGCTAGTATCCAGCAAGTATCATAATCATACCCAAGTAGTTAATGACATATACAGTGATATACATAGTATACTATACAGACTGTACACTGGACAGAGACTACTTAATGCAGATGGAGATCCCTTCTACTACATGAATCAGCTGTACACTGAGCATGGCTCATCTCATGCATACTACTATCGTACGCATCCTAGAGTACAATACGATCCATATGGAGCTGTAATAGACTTCTGCTCACGATACAGTCATCTATTCACTAGCACTTCTACTGGCGAATACAGCAGCATACTATCATCAATGCCTAATAGCACAGTCACATTAGATAGTAGAGATACCCTAGATAGTATTGACAGTACTAGGACTTATTACTGGTATGAGCGCTATGCTGAGCTTAAGACTATACCCTTAGATATAGACAGCATCTCAGCTAATGAATGGTACAGATCAGAGGTACTGAACAGTATACTTCCATACAGTACACATCTGACGCGGCTATCTAATGAAAGACTGATAGAAGCAGTCTCTGATCATATAGGTACAGTACCTGCTATACATATGCTATATAACATGTACTACTACATAAGCTACTTCTGGCCCATATCTCTCAATATATTACCATTCTCATACAGTACTCCAGAGGATATATTCTCTGCTATAACTAGAGTACTGCCCTCATTAGAGTAGGAGATGTGGAGTAGGAGATGGGGTACTGGAGTAGGAGATAGAGTCCTAGAATGAGGGATGGAGACAGTGTAGACTGATCCTAGAACTGCGATATATTACATCGACTATAGTGTAGGTAATATATCAGTACCATACAAATGAGTCAAGATACTAGTCAGTTATCTGCAGTAGATGCTCGTAACTTCCTGCTGCATATATTCAGGCACTCTCCCGATGTATATAGAGTACTGTCTACTAAGAAGCTGCCAGCTACTGTAGACTACTATTACTATGATAGGATACAGGATATACTGGCTGCTAATCTAAGCAGATTCACTATAGGAGAGCAGCAGCGTCTACTAAGATGGATATCTGCTACACATAAGGCCTATCCTCACAATCCAGAGTATGCACTATTCATAGGAGTATTGGGACTGCCCAGTATATACAGTAGGAACATATACAGTAATATACATCTGTACTATCCTACAGATACAGATGATGCTGCCGTCAATGAGACTAACGCTAGATTACTAGATCATATTAGAAGGATCAGAACTGAACCTGACAGATATAGGCATCAGCTAGTACTGATGGCTGACAGATACAATGAAGAGCACCAGTACACCGAGAATAATCTAAGAGATATACTACTAGAGGACTACACAAACAGTTAC
>Ga0180220_1000426_pt1 | contig 48325 bp, 44 predicted proteins | sample eDN5th37CBELigBY_FD_151335 | JGI IMG/M metagenome (GOLD analysis project Ga0180220, IMG submission 151335) | Enriched backyard soil microbial communities from Emeryville, California, USA - eDNA 5th pass 37_C BE-Lig BY (version 2) (version 2) | ecosystem: Environmental > Terrestrial > Soil >...
GGGCCCGAACATGCCTGGCTGAAGGATGCCGGCCGGGCCCGGTACGTGTGCATAGACGACCACGAGGCGCTGGCCGCCTTCCACGACTGCTGCCGCACCGAAGGCATCATGCCGGCGCTGGAATCGGCGCATGCCATTGCGTACGCCGTGAAGCTGGCGCCCACGCTGCCCAAGGACAAGATCATACTCGTGAACTTGTCGGGGCGCGGCGACAAAGACATGCATACGGTCGCCGATTTCAGCGGCATCAGCCTCTAGGCCCTAAGGACAGAGTCACACACAATGAATACTTCGAACCAGCGGCTGGCTGCCGCGTTTGCCGGGATTGCGGGCCGCACGGCGCTCATTCCGTATATCGCCGCGGGGGACCCATCGCCGGCCGCCACGCCGCGGCTCATGCATGCGCTGGTGAAGGCCGGCGCCGATGTCATCGAACTGGGCGTGCCGTTTTCCGATCCCATGGCCGATGGCCCGGTCATACAGCGCGCCGCCGAACGAGCGATCGCGGGCGGGACGGGGCTGCGGCAGGTGCTGGGCATGGTGGCCGAGTTCCGGCGCGACGACGATACGACGCCCGTGGTGCTGATGGGCTACGCCAACCCCATCGAATGCATGGGGCAGGACTCTTTTATCGAACAGGCGAAGCAGGCCGGCGTGGACGGCGTGCTGGTGGTGGATTACCCGCCCGAGGAAATCGAGGGCTTTGCCGCCCGCCTCGGCGATGCCGGCATCGACCCCATCTTTCTGCTGGCGCCCACGTCCACCGAGGAGCGCATCAAAAAAATCGCGGATATCGCGCGCGGCTATGTCTATTATGTTTCCCTCAAAGGGGTGACCGGCGCGGCCCATATCGATACCGCCGATGTCGCCGAGCGCCTGGCGAGGATACGCCGCCACGTAAAACTGCCGGTGGGCGTGGGCTTCGGCATACGCGACGCGGACAGCGCGCGGCGGCTTTCCGCTTGCGCGGACGCGGTCGTCATCGGCAGCAAGCTGATCGAAACCATGGAAGCCGAAGTGGCGGCGGCGCGCGCGCAAGGCCAGGATCAGCAGGGGGCCGACAGCCGCGCGATCGTCGCGGCGGCGGACTGGCTGGGCGGCATCCGGCAAGCCCTGTCAGCCGGCGGATAAGCGGCCGTGCATGCCTGGCGCGGGCTTGCGGCCTTCCGCGCAGCCTGGCGGTAAAAGAATAAACGCCCGGTTCGGGACCGGGCCCTGATCAGGAAAAAACCATGAGTTGGATCGAAAAAATTCTGCCCCCACGCATCAATCGCAGCAACGATGGCGCGAGGCGCGTGCCCGAGGGCATATGGGTCAAGTGCCCGGCCTGCGAGTCGGTGCTTTACAAAGAGGACCTGAAGGCCACATTGAACGTCTGCCCGAAATGCAGCCACCATATGCGCATAGGCGCGCGCGCGCGCATCGATGCTTTGCTGGATCCGGACGGGCGCGTTGAAATCGGCGAGAACACGCGCCCCATGGATCCCTTGAAGTTCAAGGACAGCCGCAAGTACCCCGAACGCGTGGCCGAGGCCACCAAGCAGACCGGCGAAAGCGAAGCCATGGTCGTCATGAGCGGCAGCATCCTGCAGGTGCCGGTGGTGCTGGCCTGCTTCGAGTTCGAGTTCATGGGCGGGTCGATGGGCTCGGTGGTGGGCGAGCGCTTCGTCCGGGGCGTGCAGGAAGCCATCAAGAACCGCACGCCCTTTATTTGCGTCGCCGCGTCGGGCGGGGCGCGCATGCAGGAAAGCCTGCTGTCCCTGATGCAGATGGCCAAGACCAATGCCATGCTGACGCAGTTGTCCGCGGCGGGCCTGCCTTTCATCAGCATCCTGACCGATCCCACCATGGGCGGGGTGTCCGCCAGCTTCGCGTTCATGGGCGACGTGGTGATCGCCGAGCCCAAGGCCTTGATCGGTTTTGCGGGGCCGCGCGTGATCGAGCAGACCGTGCGCGAGAAATTGCCGGAAGGCTTCCAGCGGGCCGAATTCCTGCGCGAGAAGGGCGCCATAGACATGGTGGTGGACCGGCGCGAGATGCGCAACGAGCTGGCCCATTTGCTGGCCCTGCTCATGCGCCAGCCCGCGGATGTCGTCGCCAAGGCCTGAGTTCGGTTCTTTGCGTCGGCAGGCCCCGGTCCAGCTCGGGCGCTAGAAGCGCCAGTTCACGCTCAAGCGGCCGCTGTGCTCATAGGCGCGGCGGCCGAATTCACCCCCATAGGACAAGGCTACGCCGGCGTTGCGGCTCAGGCTTGCATTCAGCTCCAGGCCGACGACGGCGGCGTCGCGGCTGATGGGAACACCCGCGATCCGGAAACTGCCGCCTTCGTTGAAGGCCAGCTGATTCCGGGTGTCCAGATCGCCCCAGGCGCGGCGCCATGCCACGCTCGCGCTGAGCTGGGCGGGAACGGTCCCCATGTCGAAAGCCACGCGTGTCCGCAAGCCCAATGTGCCGCTGCCCAGGCTGCTGCGCGAGCCATAGCCGCGCAGGGCGGCGGAGCCGCCGCTCTCCTGGAAGCCCGGCATATGCAGGCGGATCGCGGATAGCCCCAGGAAGGGTTCTATCGTGTAAGACCCGGCCGATAGCGCATAGCCCAGCTCGCCCATCGCCTGCCAGCTATCGGCCGTATAGGCGGCGGTCAACTGCTGGGTCTGGCCGGCCAGACTCACGCGCCGGCTGGTGTCCACTTTATGCCGGGTGTAGCCCGCGCCCAGCAAGGCGTTCAGCTTGCCCGGCCCCACACTGAAGCTGCGGCCGCCATAGAGGATAGCGCTCAGATCATCGGACTTTGCGCGGGAACTGCGATCGTCCACGGTGTTGCGGCTGTGCAGATAGCCCAGCGCCAGCCCCAGGCGCCAGTCGTCCGACGAGCCGCGGCCCAAGGGGTAGTCGCCCCCCAGGAAGATGCCGCTGCTGTTCTGGATGGCCGTGGCGGCATTGCCGTCGCCCCGCAGGACACGGCGGCTGCCCAGCGCCTCGGCCCATAGAGGCCGCGCGCCCGATTGCGGCAGCGCCGACTGGGGAAGGTTGCCACCGGCGGATGCGAGGGCCGCGCCCGGCAGCAGGCCGGCGTGCAGATTGCGCCGCAGATGCTGCAGCGGCAGAGCGGCAAGGCGCTGGCTGTTGGCGTACAGGAAGGACGAGGCGCTGGCGTGCACCTCCCCCGAAAGGGCGTCGAACGCGGCCGGCGCCTCGCCCTTGCCCAGATTGGCCACCGCCTGATACAGCGGGCTGGTGGGCGGCACGCTGTCCAGCGCCGCCGCCACGTTGCGCTGATTGGCTGTCTGCGCGGTATCGGCGAACATGACGCGATTGCGGGTCAGATCCAGGAACACCTTGTATCGTTCGAGGTCATAGGCCAGGGCCGCATCCAGGAAGGCATACTGGGATTCGACTCCGTCGAAGCGGCCGTCCAGCCCGTCTTCGGCCTGCAGGATGGTGTAGCGCCGGGTGCCGACGGCATAGGCGGAATCCGTGCCTGCCAGATGCCGGACCTTGCCCGCCAGCAGGGCGCGGCCCTTCACATAGACGGAGCCCACCGCGCCCGTGCTCGGACTGCTGCGTATATCGAGGTAGGAGCCGGGTTCGAAGGCCAGGCCGCAGCAGACCGTCAGTTGTCCGTACGGATCGCCGGGAGCCAGTGCGCCGCCTGCCGCGACGAAGGTAGGCGGCAGGATGCCGGTGCCGCCCAGCGTCGCGCCGTTGCCGACCACCGCGCCGGAGCCGTAGATAGCGCCATTGACGGTGAGGCGGCCCTCGGCGACCGCGGTGCCGCCGAGATAGGCGCTTGTGCCCGTCAGCGTCAGCGTGCCCGCCCCGGCTTTGATCATGCCGCCCGTGCCCTGGATGCTGCCGTGGTAGGCGGTGTCGTCGCCGCGATTGAATATAAGCAGACTGTCGTTGTAGATGTCGCCCGCAATATTTCCCCGCGTGCCTCCGTCGCCGATGACCAGTGTGCCGCCCTGTATGACGGTGTCGCCGGTATAGGTGTTGTCGCCCGTCAGTATCGTGGTGCCCGCCCAATGAAAGACATTGCCGGTCCCGGTGATGGGCGTGGAAAATTCATAGCTCGCGCTGTCGTGATTGAAGTTCAGCGCGCCCCCGGTTTGCAGCAGCACGGAGGGGGCGTGCAAATGCCCCGGGGCGAGGGGCGGCGTGGGGCAGGCGCCGTCGCAGACCTGCCCGCCTATGTCCAGGAAGCCCCCGGCGCCGACTTCCACGGGGGCCATGGACGTCAAGGAGCCACCTTCGTTCAGCACCAGTGAGCCGGTGCCCTGGCCGCCGCCTATGGTCAGGCTGCCCGTCCTGACCGATCCTTGGTTGAGGACGGCCAATGTCCCCAAGCCGTCTTTGCCCAGGATCAGGCCGCCGGCGTTGATCCACTCCGATCCGGCGCCTTCCACGGTGGCCGAGCCGTCCGAACCCAGCGTCGCTCCCACCATGGCCGATCCGCTGGTGTGGCGGCCGCCGCCGTCTATGATCAGGGCGCCATCTGCGGAATCTCCGACGATCACGGGGCCCTGATTGGACCATAGGGCCGCCGGGCCGCTGATGTTAACTACGGCCATGGTCGCGGAAGGATCAGTGCCTATGCGCAGCGAGCCGCTGCGCACCGAGGCGCCGGGTTCGAGCATCAGGGCGCCATCCTTGATTTCGACATTGTTGAAGCTGGACCCATCCTGCAGAACGCAAGTGTCGCCGTCGTCCACGACATAGTCGCCTGCGGTTGCGGGACATGCCTGTGCGTGCGCCGCGCCCGCTTGCAGCAGCGAAGACAGCAATATGCCGGAAAAGGCCAGGACGCGCATGGATGCGGGGGGTGGGTGAGGCATGGGTGGAGTATCTCCTCTTGGGTTTAGCGTTGGGTTCAGGTATCGGTGCTTATGGGAAGCGGTGGCCGGATAACGCAGGCATTGCCGGCGTTGTGGCCTTGCGGTTGTGGGTGCCGCATTACGTTATTACTTAAGAAACAATTAGTAATATCAGATCTATAAAAAATGATCAATAGCGCCGTCCCGATGAGGCGGGAATGATCACAAGGGAAGTGGTGCAAGCCCGACGCATGCCGGGCCTGCCGTGCAGCGATGCATTGCGCAGGAGCGCGCGGCCGCGGCGCTCGCCGCGGCCTGGATGCATCTTAGTGGGTTTCCACCTGCTGCAAGGGCTCTTCTTTTATTTGAGGCGCAGGTTTGCGCGCCCGGCCGAGCCGCACAGGGGGCGGTTCGGCGATGGGCGCCGCGTCGGGCCGGGTCTCGATGAGCTGTATGCCCGCGGCGGCCAGGGCCTGATCCAGCGTCGTGCCCGCCGCCCCGTTCTTCAGCGGAGCCGGCGCATCGCCGCGTTCAAGCACCGCCTGGGTCGACGGCTTGGCCTCGGGCTGCGCCTGTTCGGCCTCGGCGGTTTCCGCTTGTGCGGCGGGGCTGGCCTGCGCTTCGGTTCCCGGCTGCGCTCGATCGACGCCGGCCGGCGTACTTATGGTCGGCGCCTCGGCGGCTGGTGTTCCAGTGGCCTGCGCGGCCGTTTCCGTTTCCGGCTGTGGCTCGGCATGAGCGATTCCAGCTCGCTCCGCGGGTTCGCCGGGAGCACCCGCCACGGGGCTGCTAGCCACGGGTCCGCCCGCCGCCTCTTCCAGCAGGGCGGGTTCTTGGGCTGCGTCCGCTTGCGAGGCGGGCTGTTGCGGGATGGCCGCAGCAGCCGTGGCGGCGTTGGCTTCAGCATGATCGCCGGCGAGGGTCGTGGTTTCTTCAGGCATGAGCTGGTCGGCTTCTGCGGGCTCCATGGCCGCTTGTTCGGCGGCAGCCGCTGAAGAATCCAGGGGCTCGCCGCCGGCCCGAGCCGAAGAGGCCAGGGCTTCGGAGGCTGCGCCATCCGCGGTGGATTCCCGGTTTCCGGCTTCGGCGGCCGTGGAGCCCATGCCCGTCGCCATGGCGGGCAGGACGGCGGGGTTGAAGGCGGGGGTGTCATGGGCGACGAAGGGTTGGCTGTCGTCGCTTTCTTCGCCTTCGGCGGCGGTGGCGCCGTTTTCAGTCGCCGTATCGGCGCCGCGGCGGCCGCGGCGGCTGCGGCGGCGGCGACGCTTGCGCTCGGTATCGAGGTCGCCGTCCGCTGTTGCGGCGGTTTCTGCGCCGCGATCCGTCTCCGCCGTGGCCTGTTCGTCCGCCGACACCTGATCGACGTGCGTCTCCGCCGCGGCAGCGGCCGCCTCCGGAGCGGCAACCGTGTCTGACGCGGCCGTATCCGCCACGGCAGCGGCCGCCGCGCCGGTGGTCGCCGCGGCCGCCACGGAAGCGGGGACGCCCGCCGCAGGAACGCCTGCCGCGGAAACCGTCGCTGCCGTATCCAGCTCGACCGCGTCGTTCTGGGCTTCGTCGCGTCGGCCGCGGCCCCTGCCGCGTCGGCCGCGGCCGCCGCGGGCGTTGGCGCCGCTATCCGCGTCTTCATGGGCGACGGCAGCCGCTACGCCGCCCGCCGGAGCACCGGCCGCAGCAGTAGCGCCGCGCTGCGTTCCGGCCGCCGGCGCTCCCGTTACGGGCGCTCCGGCGACGTTCTGGCCCGCCGCAGCGCGCCGCGGACGGCTCGCCGCAGCCGGCTTCTCTTCAGTCCTTGCTTCCACACCTTCCGCCTGCCTTTCGGCGCGGCGGTGGCGATTGCGTTCGCCATGGCCGCGTTCGCGGCGTTCGTTGTGCCGCGCGCCGGAACGGCCACGCCCGGCCGCCGCTTTCTTGGCCTCGGCTTCAGGGGCGGCGGGCGCTTCGGCGGGAGCGCTGGACCCGGTCAGCCAATTCATCAGGCGCTGGAACAGGCCGGCGCTTTGCGGGGCGGCCTTGACGGGCGCCGCAGGGGCCGGCGCAGACACGGGGGCGGGCTGCGAAGGAGTGATGCCCTTGACCAGCGCTTCGGGCCTGGCCTTGGCTTCCTGGGCCTTGTTGGGCGACCAGGTGACCGGCGCCTCGGGCTGGCTGACCAGTTCGAAGCTGGACTTGGTGTCTTCCAGGCGCGGATCGTCGTGGCGCAGTCGTTCGATGTGGTGATGCGGGGTTTCCAGATTCTTGTTGGGAATCAGGACCAGGTTCACCTTCAGGCGCGACTCGAGTTTGGCGATGTCATTGCGCTTTTCGTTGAGCAGGAAGGTGGCCACGTCCACGGGGACTTGCGCATGCAAGGAAGCCGTGCCTTCCTTCATGGCTTCCTCTTGCAGCAGGCGCAGCACATGCAGGGCGCTGGATTCGGCATCGCGCACGACGCCAGTGCCGTTGCAGCGCGGGCAGGTGATGTGCGAGCCTTCGTTGAGGGCGGGGCGCAGGCGCTGGCGGGAAAGCTCCATCAGGCCGAAGCGGGATATCTTGCCCATCTGGACGCGGGCGCGGTCGAAATGCAGGGCGTCGCGCAGGCGCTGTTCGACGGCGCGCTGGTTCTTGCCTTCCTCCATGTCGATGAAGTCGATGACGATCAGGCCGCCCAAGTCGCGTAGGCGCAGTTGGCGGGCCACTTCGTCGGCCGCTTCCAGATTGGTGCGCATGGCGGTTTCTTCGATATCGGCCCCGCGCGTCGAACGCGCCGAGTTGACGTCGATGGCGACCAGCGCTTCGGTATGATCGATGACGACGGAGCCGCCCGAGGGCAGCTGCACGGTGCGCGAATACGCCGTTTCGATCTGATGTTCGATCTGGAAGCGCGAGAACAAGGGGATGTCGTCGCGATACATTTTGACGCGCTGGACATTGTCGGGCATGACCACGCTCATGAAGGCGGTGGCCTGCTCGTAGATATCGTCGGTGTCGATGAGGATTTCGCCGATCTCGGGCGAGTAGTAGTCGCGGATGGCGCGGATGACCAGGCTGGACTCGAGATAGATCAGTATGGGCGCCGCATTTTCGCGCGCGGCGGCATCGATGGCATTCCAGAGCTGCAGCAGGTAGGAAAGGTCCCACTGCAATTCCTCGACGCTGCGGCCTATGCCGGCGGTGCGGGCGATGATGCTCATCCCCGGGGGGATGTCGAGCTGGTCCATGGTTTCGCGCAATTCCTGGCGATCCTCGCCCTCGACGCGGCGCGATACGCCGCCGCCCCGGGGGTTGTTGGGCATCAGCACCAGATAGCGCCCCGCCAGCGAAATGAAGGTGGTCAGGGCCGCGCCCTTGTTGCCGCGTTCTTCCTTTTCGACCTGAATGATCAGTTCCTGGCCTTCGGCCAGAGCGTCCTGGATACGCGCAGTGCGTACATCCACGCCCTCCTTGAAATAGCTGCGGGCGATTTCCTTGAAGGGCAGGAAACCGTGGCGTTCTTCGCCGTAGCTGACGAAGCAGGCTTCCAGCCCGGGTTCGATGCGGGTGATGACGCCTTTGTAGATATTGCCTTTGCGCTGTTCGCGTCCGGCGGTTTCAATGTCTAAGTCAATGAGTTTTTGACCGTCGACAATGGCAACGCGTAATTCTTCTTGATGCGTTGCATTGAACAACATCCGTTTCATGAGGTGATTCTCCGTAGTCATGGCGCACCGTTAATCGGCGCACGACCGCGGGTCACTGGGTGTGTGGCGCTAAATCTGCATGGGGGAGCGGCCGACGAGATGGAGCCGCGCCTGCCCTGGTGTCAGGATGGCACGGCGGGCCTGTGGGCCCACAGTTCAGTCAGCAGGAAGGTCAGATTCACTATAAGTGTGGTTGACAAAAATTTGCTGGGAACGACAGACGCGCATTTGAATTCGCGCCTGGGTGCATTAAACGTAGACAAGCTCTGCAAGATTTCGCGTCGCACGCGGTTGGCAGGGGACTGGCGCTAGCGGGCTGTTCGCCACACCACTTGCGCGCGTCCGGCTGCCCCGGCAACCTGGTGACCCAGAGGCTGAAAACCAGGCGGTACAGTACAATATGGCCTTGGTCGCCCAACGGAGACGCACCCTTGCATCTCTACGTCCGGCGTTTTTTCAGCCTCTATAGGCTGACGCGATTATATGCCGCTTTTCCCTATGCGCAAAACAGTTATTGCTCCAAGCCCGGTTCCGAGCGTGCGTTTGGTCGAAATCGGCGCCGAGCAGGCCGGGCAGAGGCTGGATAATTTCCTTCTGCGGCTGTGCAAGGGCGTACCCAAAAGCCATCTTTACAAAGCGATACGCAACGGGGAAGTCAGGGTCAACAGGGGGCGCATAGGCGCCGATTACCGCCTGGAGCATGGCGATACCGTGCGCGTCCCGCCTTTGCGGCTGCCTGCGCCCGGGCAGTCCCGGGCGGCGCCGCCGGCGACCTTTCCCATCGTGTTCGAAGACGACGCGCTGATGGTCATCGACAAGCCGGCCGGCGTCGCGGTGCACGGCGGCAGCGGCGTGTCCTTCGGGGTGATCGAGCAATTGCGCGCCGCCCGGCCCGATGCCCCTTTTCTCGAACTCGCCCACCGGCTGGACCGTGAAACCTCCGGCCTGCTCATCATCGCCAAGCGGCGCAAGGCCCTGACGGCGCTGCACGACATGATGCGCGAAGGCGGCGGCCGCAAGCATTACCAGGCCCTGGTGGTGGGCGATTGGGTGAACGACAGGCAGCATATACGCAAGCCGCTGCTCAAATGGCTGACGGCGTCGGGGGAACGGCGCGTCAAGGTGGACCCGCAAGGCAAGCCGGCGCACACCATCGTCACCTTGCAAAAACGCTATGGCCGCTATAGCCTTGTCGGCGCCGAGCTGCGCACCGGGCGCACCCACCAGATCCGGGTGCATCTGGCTTCCAGCGGCCATCCCATCGTGGGCGACGAAAAATACGGGTCCGACGAAGTGCGTGCGCATTTTCGCCGCCTGGGCTTCGATCGCATGTTTCTGCACGCCGCCCGGCTGGAATTTCCCCACCCGATCACCGGCGAACCGCTGGCGTTCCAGGCCGAACTGCCCACGGCCTGCCTGCAAGTCCTGGCCTGTCTGGAGCACGATACGTGAAGCGTTATGCCGCCGTGGTATTCGATTGGGACGGTACAGTCATGGATTCCACGCATTCCATCGTGGCGGCCATCCAGGGCGCCTGCGGCGACGTCGGCCTGCCGATACCGCCGGATCACGATGCGCGCTGGGTGATAGGCTTGTCCCTGGAAAGCGCCTTGTATCGATGCGTGCCGACGCTGACGGCCGACCAATACCCCTTGTTCATAGAACGCTATCGCCATCACTTCCTGGCCAGGGATGCCGGCATCAAGCTGTTCGACGGCATCACCGACTTGCTGGCCAGCCTGAAAGCCCGCCAGGTCGCCCTGGGCGTCGCAACCGGCAAGAGCCGCAAGGGTCTGGACAGGGTGTTGCAGAACATGCAGTTGCATGCGCATTTTCATGTCACCCGCTGCGCCGACGAGTCCTGCAGCAAACCGCATCCGGCCATGCTGCTCGAAATCATGGAAGAGCTGAGCCTGGACCCCGAACAGGTGCTGATGGTGGGCGATACCACGCACGATGTGCAAATGGCCGCGGCCGCGGGGGTCGACAGCATGGCCGTCACTTACGGCGCGCATGACAAAGACACGCTGCTGCGGGCCGAACCCACCGTCATGGTGGGCAGCGTCCCGGAAATGCAGTCCTGGCTGCTGGATCGGGTCTGAGGGCGGGCTGCCGGGCCGAGGCCATGCAAGGCGGCAAGCGGAAGCCCGCGTCCCGCCCAGTGTCTCATGGCCGGCGTCCGCGGCTGGAACTTTCGGCCCTCATTGCAAGTCTCATTGTCTTGTCTGGCTCTCATATGCTTGAATTCGGCGTCTCACCGTTTGTTGCTCTGCGCATGATTTGTTGCCTGCGCATCCTTGCGATGTGAATTGTTCCGCGGCCCGGGCCTGGCTCCGGCCGGCGCGTCCATCCGAGTAAAGTATCAGCGCCAGCAAGCCCGGATACTCTAAAGGAGCGGACGCCATGCCCAAAACCAATTTGCCGCCTATTCCCCCGTCGCAAATCACGCCTGAGGCAGTATGGCAGTCGCGCCGCGACTGGCTCAGGCGGGCGGGCCTGGGCGCCGCGGCCCTGGGCGGAGCCGGATGGCTGTCGGCATTGCCCGCCACAGCGCGGGCGGCGCTGCCCGAATTGCCGGCCAAGCCCAATCCGGCATACTGGCTGGAAAGCAAGCCTACGTCCGAAAAAGACGTGACTTCGTACAATAATTTTTACGAGTTCGGCACACGCAAGACGGATCCCATGGATTACGCTGGGAAAATGCAGACCCGGCCCTGGGTCGTCGAGGTCGAAGGCGAGGCCGCCAGGCCGCGCAGCTTCGATATCGACGATCTGCTGAAGCTGGCGCCCATGGAAGAGCGCATTTATCGCTTGCGCTGCGTCGAGGCCTGGTCCATGGTGATTCCCTGGCTGGGATATTCGCTGTCGCACTTGCTCGAGCAGGTCGAACCCACCGGCAAGGCCAAGTATGTGGAATTCATTTCCGCCGTCCAGCCGGGCAATATGCCCAGCCTGGAAGACCGCATCCTGGACTGGCCCTATATAGAAGCCTTGCGCATCGACGAAGCCATGCATCCCTTGGCCATGCTGGTTTTTGGGGTGTACGGCAAGCTGCTGCCCAACCAGAACGGCGCTCCGCTGCGCCTGGCCGTCCCCTGGAAATACGGTTTCAAGTCCGCGAAATCCCTGGTGAAGATAAGGCTGGTGGAAAAGATGCCCGCCAGCAGCTGGATGAAAGCCGCGCCTTCCGAATATGGCTTTTACGCCAATGTGAACCCGGATGTGCCGCATCCGCGCTGGAGCCAGGCGACCGAGCGCCGCATCGGCGACGGCTTTTTCGCGCCCCGGGTCAAGACGCAGATGTTCAACGGCTATGGCGAGCAAGTGGCGACCCTGTATCAAGGCATGGACCTGAGGGCGAATTATTGATGGCCCCGCAAAGCCCGGGTCCTGAAGCTCGCGATCGGGGATGCCGATGATGCTTGAAGAGAATAGTCCGCGAACGGACGGCGCCTGGACGGCGAAGCAGGTGGGGCGGACCAAGCCGCTGGTTTTTCTGCTCTGCCTCTACCCGCTGGCCCGATGGTTCTGGCTGGGCTATACCGGCGGGCTGGGCGCCAACCCGCCCGAGTTCCTGATCCGCTCATCCGGTATTTGGGCTCTGGCGGCCTTGCTGCTCACGCTGTCCATCACCCCGCTGCGCCGCGCGCTGCGCCAGCCCGCCTTGCTGCGCTTGCGGCGCATGCTGGGGCTGTTCGCCTTTTTCTATACCTGTCTGCATCTGCTGGGCTGGGCTTTCTGGGAAAGAGGCTGGTCGCTGGCTTCGATGTGGGAAGACATCGTGCAGCGCACCTTCATTGCCGTGGGCATGCTGGCTTTCGTCCCCATGCTGGCCCTGGCCTTGACTTCGACCCATGGCTGGATACGCCGCCTGGGCCGCCGCTGGCAAAGCCTGCACCGCAGTATTTACGCCATTGCCGTGTTGTCGGTCTGGCATTTCTGGCTGGTGCGCGCGGGCAAGAATGATTTCAACGAGCCTTACCTCTATGGCGCGGCGCTGGCGGTCCTGTTGCTGGCGCGGGTAGCGGCGCTATTCCCGGGGCGGCGCGGCGGCGCCCGACGCAGCGGCGCCCATACGCCTTGACGGATCGAAAGCCGCCGGCGCGACCCGCGCAGCCGCCATCTCCGCAATCCCCGTCAAGCGGAGTTTGAAGGGACTTCAAGGGGCGATTCTATAAACCTGAACTTGCGCGTTGGCGCATGGTCAGGGCAGGGCTTTCAGGATGGCCAGGGTTTCAGCGTCGGGGTTGCCGTCGTAGGACCGCGGACGGTAATGCATCTGGAAGGCGGCCAGGACGTTGCGCGTGGCCTTGTCCAGCATGCCTGTTTCGGGCACGGCGTAGCCCACGCGGCGCAATTCCTTCTGCACCCAGACCATATCGGGCAGTCCCTGTGCGGCGAACTCCGCCAGAAAGCGCCGCGCGAGGTTTTCATCGTACCAGCGGCCTATGCCTTGCTCGGCGAGCGCTTTCCAGGGAAACAGCGGGCCTGGGTCCGTCTTGCGCTGGGGCGCGATGTCGCTATGGCCCACGACATTGAAGGGCTTGATCTGATGCCGCGCGATGATGTCTTTGAGCAATATGGCCAGCACCTGGATCTGCCTGGGCGGGTAGGGCGCCCAGCCGTCCCCGCGCCGGCCCGGGTTGACGATTTCTATGCCTATGGATGCGCTGTTCAGGTTGCTGCTGTTGTACCAGGCGCTGATGCCCGCATGCCAGGCGCGGCGGTTTTCGTCCACCAGTTGGTAGACGCGCGGCGCGGGGTGGTCGGTGATCAGGTAATGGCTGCTGACATTGCGCTCGGTAAGGATTTTCAGCGATGTGTCGTTGCTCGCCGACGTATAGTGCAGCACCACGAATTCGACCCGGCTGTTCTGGCTGACCGCCTGCTTGCTGCGGTCGATGTCCAGCCCGCCCGGACGGTAAGCCGAGCAGCCCGCCAGCAGCGCCAATGCCGCCAGGGCCGCGCAGGCGGGCGCGCGGTCGATCGCCATGCCGCGGCGCTGCCGCGCGGCACGTGCGAGACGGCGGAAAAGCTGGAAAATCATGGCCTTGCCACGGTCAGCGCCCGGCCAGGAACAGAAAAATGGCCGGTTTTTTGGCCAGATCGGGGGCGGGCCGCTGCGTCCATTCGGCGACGGAGCGCGTGCGCACCCATTCTTGCGGCGTGGTCAGCGAACGCGCGATGCACAAACGGGTGTTGCCCTTCAGCGCCTGCTTGAGCGTCTCGAACATGGCCTGGTTCCGGTAGGGCGTTTCGATCAGGATCTGCGTTTGCCGCTGCTGCAGCGAGGCGCTTTCCCATGCCCTGAGCTGCCTGGCGCGCTCGGCGGGGTTGACGGGCGCGTAGCCGTGGAAGGCGAAGCGCTGGCCGTCCAGGCCGCTGGCCATCAGGCTGAGCAGGATGGAGGACGGGCCCACCCAGGGCGCCACCCGTATCCCCATGGCATGGGCCGCCGCGACGACCTTGGCGCCCGGGTCCGCCACGGCCGGGCAGCCCGCTTCGGACACTAGGCCGATTTCCCCGCCGTCGGCCAGGGGCTTGAGCCAGTCGCGGATCTGGCCGGGCTGGACCTTGTCGGTCAGCGTGTGGATGACGATGTCCTGCAAAGGCGCGGCCGTGCCGATCTGTTTCAGGAACGCGCGCGCGGTCTTTGCGTTTTCAGCGATGTAGGTCGTAAGACGGCCGGCGACTTCCTGCGCGGCCTGCGGCAGCCAGACCGGAGGAGGGGCGTCGCCCAGGCCGACGGGAATCAGGTGCAGGGTTCCGCTGGTTTTCACTTCAGCCGCCGCTAGTAAGAGGGTTCAGGCCGAAGGACCGCAGCATGCGGGACAGCGCGATCAAAGGCAGGCCGATGATGGCGGTGGGGTCGTCCGAGCGCATGCTTTCCATCAGGGCGATGCCCAGGCCTTCCGCCTTGGCGCTGCCGGTGGTGTCGTAAGGCTGTTCGCGCCGCAGATAGCTGTCGATTTCTTCGCTGTCGAGTTTGCGGAAGCGGCAGAGCGTTATGATGTCGTCCGTTTCCGACCGCTGCCCGTTGGTGACGCACAGGGCGCTGTGGAACTCCACCGTCCGGCCGCTCAATTGCTCGAGCTGGCTTTTTGCGCGCTCGTGATTGCCGGGCTTGCCCAGCGGGCGGCTGCCGAAGGTGGCGGTCTGGTCGCTGCCGATGACGAGGCAGCCCGGGTGGCTGGACGACACGGCCCACGCCTTGGCCGCCGCCAGGCGCAGCGCCAGCTGGGCGGCGCCTTCGTCGGGCAGCGGGCTTTCATCCACTTGGGGAGCCACGGCGGTAAATGGAAGCCCCAGTCGCTGGAGCTGTTCATGGCGGTAGACGGAACTTGAGGCTAAGATGAGACGCATCAGCGGGGCATGGGCCTTTTCTGTTTGACTGTGTATGGCTTAGCAAGCTATTATCTAATGTTTTCTTTGTGCTTGGAAGAGGCTCTTGCCGTTTTCTTTGCTTACTGATTGGTTTTAGTGGTCGGCTTTAGATGAATGACGCGTACATCGATACCAATGAGCTCGTGCGCCTTGCGCGCGAAGTTCAGGGCGTTGCGCCGATTTCACGGTTTCGGCGCCTCGTGGGCGATGCGACCGGGGGCGGCCTTCCGCCGCAGGCCGATACCACGGTGTCCTGGTCCTTGAAAGGCATGGCCGATGGGCGCGGCAAGCAGTTTTTGCTGCTGCGGGTCAGCGCGGCGCCCACGCTGGAATGCCAGCGCTGCCTGCAACCTTTTCAGTGGCCCATGGATGTCGAAACCCGGCTGGAGCTCGTAAAGTCCGAAGCCGACCTCGACGACAGCACCGATGGCCTGCACGAGCAGGATCCGGAAGACTTCGTCGAGCGCATCGTAGGATCGCAGCGCCTGGACATCATGGCCCTGGTCGAGGACGAGATCATCCTTGGCCTGCCTTATGTGCCCAAGCACGAGGTTTGTCCGTCGCTGCCGGAGGCGCTTGACCAAAACGCCGGCGCTGACAGGCCCAATCCGTTCGCGGTATTGAGCCAGCTCAAGAAAGATTGATTTAACTATTAACCACGCACTTAACTTGCGGGCTATCGCATACAATAGCGACCCGTTATCAGGAGTCATCATGGCCGTTCAACAAAACAAAAAGAGCCCGTCCAAGCGCGGCATGCATCGTTCGCACGATTTTCTTTCCACCCCCGCCACAGCGGTGGAACCGACCACGGGCGAACTGCACCTGCGCCACCATATCAGCCCCAACGGCGTTTATCGCGGCCGCAAAGTCCTCAAGACAAAGAACGACGAATAATCGTCATCTCGCGGCTGCCAGCCTAGACGCATAAATCGCGCGCTTGATGTCGACCTCAGAAATTCGAATCGCCATCGATTGCATGGGCGGTGACGCCGGCCTACCCGTCACCGTACCTGCGGCGTATCAGGTCGCCAAGCGGCATCCCGACACGCGCTTCCTGCTTGCGGGCGACCCCGCGGGCATCGAGGCCGCGCTCAAGGCCACCGGCTCGCTGGACCGCGACTGGTTCGAGATTCTGCCGGCCGCCGAGGTCGTCTGCATGGACGACTCGGTGGAAATCGCCCTGCGGCGCAAGAAGAATTCTTCCATGCGGGTGGCGGTTCAGGCCGTCAAGGATGGGCTGGCGGACGCCTGTGTGTCGGCCGGCAACACCGGCGCCTGGATGGCGATTTCGCGCTATGTGCTGAAAACGCTGGACGGCATAGACCGGCCCGCCATCGCCACCTCCATACCGAACCAGAAAGGCGGCGCCACCACCATGCTGGACCTCGGCGCCAACGTGGATTGCTCGGCCGAGCACCTGCTGCAGTTCGCCATCATGGGCTCGGCGCTGGCATCCATCGTCGATCGCCGCGAGCGGCCGACGATAGGCTTGCTGAATATCGGCGAAGAAGTCATCAAGGGCAACGAGGTCGTCAAGCAGGCGGCCGAACTGCTGCGCGGCAGCGGGCTGAATTTCTACGGCAACGTGGAAGGCGACGACATCTGCAAGGGCACCGTCGACGTCATCGTCTGCGACGGCTTTGTCGGCAATGTGGTGCTCAAGTCGATGGAGGGCGTCGCCAAGATGGTCGCCACCATGATGCGCGCCGAGTTCAAGCGCGACGCCTTTTCCATGACGGCCGGCATTCTGGCCACGCCGGTGCTCAACCGCCTGCGCGACCGGGTCGACAACCGCCGCTATAACGGCGCGGCGCTGCTCGGGCTGCGCGGCATCGTCATCAAAAGCCATGGCTCGGCCGATGTCTACGCCTTCGGCTGCGCGCTGCAGCGCGCGCGCGAAGCCGTGCATAATGGCCTGCTCGAGGGCACCACCCGGGCCATCGATCACCTTCGCCAGAGTTTGCAAGCCGCGGCGGCGCAAACCGCGAAGCTTTCCAACATAACATCTGATCCATCATAGTGTCCTGTTTGGTTGATTCGCATGCTCAAATTCTGCATCCGCACTATCCATGCCGTGTTGCAAGCCCGCGCGGCAGGTCTCCTGTCCCCGCGGTTTGCGCCTTGCCTGGCCAGCGCATCCAGCAGAATTTGACCGCGCGGAATAACCAGACGGGACACTAGCCGGGTTTCTGGAAGGGACCATGCCTTACGCCAAGATAATAGGGTCGGGCGGCTATTTGCCACCTCGCATCGTGACCAACGATGAGCTCGCGGCCGAGCTGGCCACCCGCCAGATCGAAACCTCGGACTCCTGGATCGTCGAGCGTACCGGCATACGGCAGCGGCACCTGGCCGATGCGGGCGTCAGCACCAGCCAGCTCGCCACCAGGGCGGCCCAGGCGGCGCTGGACGACGCCGGCGTCGCGGCCACCGATCTAGACCTCATCATCGTGGCCACGTCCACGCCGGATTTCGTATTTCCCAGCACCGCCTGCCTGGTGCAGGCCAAGCTGGGCGCCAAGGGCGGCGCCGCGTTCGACGTCCAGGCGGTGTGCAGCGGCTTCGTCTACGCGCTGTCGACCGCCGACGCCTTCATACGGGCCGGGCGCGCCAGGACCGCCCTGGTCATCGGCGCCGAAGTCTTCTCCAGCATACTGGACTGGAACGACCGCAGCACTTGCGTGCTGTTCGGCGATGGCGCCGGGGCGGTGGTGCTGAAGGCATCCGACGAACCCGGCATCATGGCGGCGCAGCTGCATGCCGACGGCAGCCAGATGAAAATACTTTGCGCCGCGGGCAACGTGTCGCACGGCGAAGTGGTGGGCGATCCCTTCCTGCGCATGGACGGCCAGGCGGTCTTCAAGCTGGCGGTCACCTCGCTGGCCAAGTCGGCCATCGACGTCTGCGCGGAGGCCGGCGTAAGCCTGGCCGACGTGGACTGGCTGGTTCCGCACCAGGCCAATGTGCGCATCATCAATTTCCTCGGCCGCCGCCTGGGCATCCCCGACGAGAAAATCGTCGTTACCGTGGACCGGCACGCGAACACCTCCGCCGCCAGCGTTCCGCTGGCATTCGACGTCGCCCGCAAAGACGGGCGCATCAAACCGGGCGATACGGTCATGATGCAGGGCGTCGGGGGCGGTTTCACCTGGGGCTCGGTGCTGCTCAGAATTTGAAAAACGCAGAAAACTGAAAGAACGACCATGAAAATCGCATTTGTCTTTCCCGGCCAGGGCTCTCAGTCTGTGGGCATGCTCGACGCCTGGGCCGGCAACGCCGCCGTACGGGATGTGCTCGGCAGAGCCGGGCAGGCGCTGGGCCAGGACTTGGCGGCCCTGATCGCGGCGGGACCCGCCGAGGAACTCAACCTGACGACCAACACCCAGCCGGCGATGCTGGCCGCCGCCGTGGCGGTCTATCGCGCCTGGCTGCAGGCCGGGGGGAACCCGCCGGCCATCGTGGCGGGCCACAGCCTGGGCGAGTATTCCGCGCTTACCGCGGCGGATGCGCTATCACTGGAGGACGCCGTGCGCCTGGTGCGCATACGGGCCGACGCCATGCAGGCGGCGGTGCCGGTGGGCGCGGGCGGCATGGCCGCCGTGCTGGGCCTGGACGACGACGCCGTGCGCGCGCTGTGCGCCGAGGCGGCGCAGGGGGAAGTGGTCGAGGCCGTCAACTTCAATGCGCCCGCCCAGGTCGTGATCGCCGGCCACAAGGCGGCGGTGGAACGGGCCTGCGAGCTGGCCAAGGCCCGGGGCGCCAAGCGGGCGATCATGCTGCCCGTCTCGGCGCCTTTCCATTCCAGCCTGTTGCGGCCGGCCGCGGAAACGCTGCGCAAGGCGCTGGCCGATGTCCGGCTCGCGGCCCCGCGCATCCCCTTGATCAATAATGTCGACGTGGCCGTGGCCGGCGACCCCGCCGATATCAAAGACGCCCTGGTGCGCCAGGCCTGGCATCCGGTGCGCTGGGTGGAAACCTTGCAGGCCATGAAGGCGCAGGGCGTCACCCATGTGGTGGAATGCGGTCCGGGCAAGGTGCTGGCCGGCCTCACGCGGCGCATAGACCGCGACCTCGCCGGTCTGGCGATCACTGATCCGGCCTCCATGCAAGAGGCCCTGGAAACTTTACAAGGATAAGGCTATGCAGGACAAGCAACTGGAGGGCAAGCTGGCCCTGGTGACCGGCGCCACGCGCGGCATAGGCAAAGCCATCGCGCTGGAGCTCTCGGCGCGCGGCGCGCGCGTGGTCGGCACCGCCACCACCGAAGCGGGCGCCCAGTCCATTACCGACATGCTGGCCGAATCCGGCGGCCGCGGCGCGGCGCTGAACGTCAACGACGCCGCCGCTTGCGAAGCGCTGGTGGCGGAGCTGGCGCAGCAGGACGGCGGGCCGCACATCCTGGTCAACAATGCCGGCATCACGCGCGACAACCTGGCCATGAGAATGAAGGACGAGGACTGGCAGGCCGTCATCGACACCAACCTGTCGGCCGTCTTCCGCCTGTCGCGCGCCGTGACCAAGAACATGATGAAAGCCCGCTGGGGCCGCATCATCAACATCACGTCCGTGATCGGCTCCTCGGGCAATCCCGGGCAGGCGAACTACGCGGCCGCCAAGGCCGGCGTGGCCGGCATGTCGCGGGCGCTGGCGCGCGAGCTGGGCAGCCGCAACATCACCGTCAACTGCGTCGCCCCGGGCTTCATCGAAACCGACATGACGCGCGCCCTGAACGAGGCGCAGACCGCGGCCATCCTGTCCCAGATTCCCATGGGGCGCCTGGGGGCGGCCGCCGACGTCGCTTGCGCCGTGGCCTTCCTGGCCGGCCCGCAGGCGGGCTACATCACGGGCACCACGGTGCACGTGAATGGCGGGATGTATATGTAATACGTGTAATACGGACCGGACAGAGGCCGCCCGTAGGGTAAAATCTGTTCGATCCAGGGTGTGCCGGGCTTGGGCCTTCAGTTTGCGAGGCTGGCGGGGGTTCAGGGCCGGTGCCGTTTTTTTATCATGGCCGACACCATTAATTTTGTCGTTTGGCTATAATTCGCGGGAATTTTCCCAACTTGGAGATCTGCATGGAAAGCATCGAACAGCGCGTCAAGAAGATCGTCGCTGAACAACTTGGCGTAAACGAAGCCGAGATCAAAAACGAATCTTCCTTCCTTGACGACCTCGGTGCCGATTCGCTCGATATGGTCGAGCTCGTGATGGCACTCGAAGACGAATTCGAAACTGAAATTCCGGACGAAGAGGCCGAGAAAATCACGACGGTTCAGCAAGCTGTCGACTATATCTCGTCGCACAGCAAGCAGTAATTTCAAATAGTCGGGTGGGGCGGCAGGCCAGTATTTCAGCACCACCCCAAGGCGGTTTATAGGCGTGGACATGCTGCCGTGCCAAATCTGCTCAAGGTTTGGCACGGCAGCGCGTCCATGCTCTTTAAGCCGCTTTTTTAATAGGAGTCATCCGTGAAACGACGTGTCGTCATTACCGGTCTGGGTATTGTTTCGCCAGTCGGCAGCAATATTGACAGCGCATGGGACAATATCGTCAACGGGCGTTCGGGCATCGGGCGTATCACTCGTTTCGATCCCTCGGCTTTCAACTCCCAGATCGCGGGTGAAGTCAAGGATTTCGACGTCACGCAATACATGTCCGCCAAGGAAGCCAAGCAAATGGACAGCTTCATCCATTACGGCGTGGCGGCGGGCGTGCAGGCGTGGCGCGACAGCGGCCTGGAAGTCACAGAAGAAAATGCCGACCGCATCGGCACCATCATCGGCTCGGGCATAGGCGGCTTGCCCCGCATCGAAGAAACCCAGGTCGAATACATGGAACGCGGCCCCCGGCGCATTTCCCCCTTTTTCGTTCCGGCATCGCTCATCAATCTCATTTCGGGCCAGCTGTCCATCATGCTGGGCCTGAAGGGCCCCAGCTATGCCGTGGTATCCGCCTGCACCACCGGCCTGCATTCCATAGGCGATGCGGCCCGCCTCATTGAATACGGCGACGCCGACGTCATGGTGGCCGGCGGCGCGGAAGCCACCGTGTCGCCGCTGGGCGTGGGCGGCTTCGCCGCCATGCGGGCGCTGTCCATGCGCAACGACGATCCGGCCACCGCATCGCGTCCCTGGGACCGCGACCGCGATGGTTTCGTACTGGGCGAAGGGGCCGGCGTGCTGGTGCTCGAAGAATACGAGCACGCCCGCAAGCGCGGCGCGCGCATCTACGGCGAATTCTCCGGCTACGGCATGAGCTCCGACGCCCACCACATCACCTCGCCCGACCGCGACGGGCCGCGCCGCGGCATGATGCACGCCTTGCGCAACGGCGGCGTCAACCCGGAAGAAATCGACTACGTCAACGCCCATGGCACGTCCACGCCTTTGGGCGACAAGAACGAAACCGAGGCGTTGAAGCTGGCTTTCGGCGATCACGCCCGCAAGCTCGTGGTCAATTCCACCAAATCCATGACGGGGCATCTGCTGGGCGCCGCCGGCGGCGTCGAGGCCGTCTTCACCGCCCTGGCGGTTTATCATCAGGTGTCGCCGCCGACCATCAATATCTTCAATCAGGATCCCGAGTGCGATCTGGACTACTGCGCCAACGAAGCGCGTGATATGCGCATCGATGTCGCGCTGTCCAACTCATTCGGCTTCGGCGGCACCAACGGCTCCATGATCGTACGGAGGATGCAGGGCTGAAAGCGCGCTCCGTGCAAGCCTTCCGGCAATGGCCTTTGCGTGCTCCGCCATGGGCGGGCTGGCGCGGGGTCTTGCCGAAGGCGCTTGCCGGCGCGCCGCGGTCCCCGGCCGGCGCGCCGGCCCGCCAAGAGCGCATCCTGCGCCTGCACCCTTGCGGCCGCTGGAGCCTGGCCCACGGTGAAACGGCCGGCTTGCTGGACCTTGCGCATGTCTGGCATGCTTACGCGTGGCTGAGCTTGCGCTTCACCGATCCCGCACAACCCGAAGCCGGGCCCATATATATCACTTGCTGGAAATTCGCCATGTCCCCCCAGGACTGGCGCGAGCTTTGCGTTTGCGTAGCCAGGCAGCTCGCCATGCCCGGCCGCGCCTTTTCCAAGGAAAGCCCATGAGCGAACGCGATGTCGACGCCGAACTGGTAGCCCGCGTTCAACGCGGAGACAAGCGCGCCTTCGACTTGCTGGTCCTGAAGTACCAGCGCAAGATCATGCGGCTGCTCTCGCGCATGATACGCGACCCGGCCGAGATCGAAGACGTCGCCCAGGAGGCTTTCATCAAGGCATACCGGGCCTTGCCTCAATTCCGCGGCGACAGCGCTTTTTACACCTGGCTCTACCGCATCGCCATCAACACGGCCCGCAACTGGCAGACCGCCAGCGGCCGGCGGCCCGCCACCTTAAATGCGATAGAAACCGAAGATGGTGAAACTTTTAGCCAGATTGACAACCTAACTGACATCAGCACCCCGGAATCGGCGCTGGCAAGCCGCCAGATCGCCGACACAGTCAACGCTGCCATCAACGCGCTGCCCGAAGACTTGCGGACGGCGATCGTATTGCGTGAGATCGAAGGTATGAGCTACGACGATATCGCCCAAAGCATGGGTTGCCCGATCGGCACGGTGCGTTCGCGCATTTTCCGGGCTCGCGAGGCGATCGCCGCGCAGTTGCGGCCCGTATTGGGTAGCGATCCCGAGCGCCGTTGGTAAGGAGCCAAGAATGCAAACAGCCAATCAAGCCAAGCACGACCAGGAGGCGAACTCCTGGGAAGCCACGGTATCCGCCTGGATAGACGGGGAAGGCGAGATTCGCCCTGAAGAACTGGATACGCCCTATGGGCGGCAGCTCTGGGATACCTATCACCTGATCGGCGATGTGCTGCGCAACCAGGATCTGGCCATCAAGCCTTCCGATTTCCTCTATGCCCGCATATCCAAGGCCATCGACGCCGAACCCCATATCCTCGCGCCGCGCAGCCTGCGCCGCTACGGCGCCGTGCGCATAGGCCTGTCGGGGCTGGCGGTGGCCGCCGCCGTGGCCTCGGTGGTGTGGGTGGCCATGCCTTATTTTGCCGGGTCCGGGTCGCTGGACGCCGCCCCGCAGGGCGGCGCCATCCTGGCCAGCGCCGGCGAAGACGGCGCCCTGCGGGATTACCTGGATGCCCATCGGGAAATCGCCGGGGTCAGCCCCATCCGCCAAGTATCCCTGGAGGTATCCAGGTAATGGGCGTGGCTGGCATGCGCTTTTTGCCGCTGCGCTCGAGGCGGGGCGGGTCCCGGCCGCTGGAATCCGGCGCGGCGGGGCTCAACAAAATGCTTACCCACGCGTTGTACGGCGCTCTTGCGCTCGCGGCGGCCTGCGCGCCGGCCCGGCCCGCCGCGGCGGACGGCGACCTAGCTCTGCTGCAGAAAATCCAGTCCGCCGCGCGCGAGCTCGATTACGCGGGCATTTATACTTATCAGCAGGGCGCGATGATGCTTTCCTCGCGTATCGTGCACATAGTCGACGGCACGGGGGAACGGGAACGCATAGAAATGCTGGACGGCGCGCCGCGTGAATTCATCCGGCACAACGAGGTCACCCAGTGCCTGATCCCCGAGAAAAAGGCGATCCTGCTCGAGAAGCGCCGGGGCGACCGCTTTCCGGCCCTGATCCTGGGCGACGGCAAGCGCATTCCCGAACACTATCATGTCAAGGCGGGCGAGGCGACAAGCCGCATCGCCGGGCGCGAATGCACCGTAATCGAACTCGTTCCCAAGGACGCGCAGCGCTATGGCTACAAGCTGTGCGCCGACACCCAGACCCATTTGCTGCTGAAAGCCCAGACCATCGGGCCGGGGGGCATGATCGATCAGATATCCTTCAACAGCCTGGAAGTCGGCGGCGAGGCCGCGACTGAGCAATTGGATCCCAGCTGGAACACCAAAGGCTGGAAGGTGGTGGAAACCCCCATGGCGCCGGTCGACCTGGCCCAGCGCGGCTGGCGCATCCCGCAGCCGCCCGGCTTCCAGCCCGTGACGCAGGTATCGCGCCCCATGAGGCGCGGCAAGCAGGTCAGTCAGTTGGTCATTACCGACGGCCTGGCCGCGATTTCGGTCTTCATCGAGTCCTATGAGGCATCCACGCAGCCGTCCGCCGGGGCGCTGCGGGCGGGCGCCATGAATATATTTCAAACGCGCATAGGCGATTACTGGCTGACCACCCTGGGCGAAGTCCCGGCGCAGACCTTGCGCGATATCGCTGAACGCACCGAATATGTGCCGCTGGCCGGGCGCTGACGAATTCCGTGCACTGACTAATTCTTATTTTCACCCTAGGAGTTTCACGATGCTTTCTACTTATCTAGGAAATGGCAAAATCAAACGCATCATCGCATGCGCCTCGGCGAGCCTGCTGGTGGCATGCACGGCGGTAGGCGCGGCAAGCAGCGCGCAATCCTCGCAGAACGCGGGCGTGCCCACGCTGGCTGTGCCGGACTTCACCCAGGTGGTGGCCAAGACCGAAGGGTCGGTAGTGAATATCCGCACCACCGAAGCGGTGCCGGTGCGCAACCCCATACTGGGCCCCAACGGCACGGACCCCTATGAAATGTTCCGCTGGTTCTTCGGCCCCGATTTCATGCCGCCCGGCGCTCCCGGGCCGCGCCAGCGCAATGCGCCGGCGCCCACCGAAAAAGAACGCACGGTGCCGCGCGGGGTCGGCTCGGGCTTCATCATTTCCGACGACGGCTACATCCTGACGAATAACCATGTGGTGGCCAAATCCAACGGCATATTCGTCACGCTCACATCGGGCAAGGAATACAAGGCGAAAATCATCGGTACGGACCCGCGCACCGACGTGGCGCTGATCAAGATCGACGCCAAAGGGCTGACTCCTTTGCCCATAGGCGATTCCACCACCCTCAAGAAGGGGCAGTGGGTGCTGGCCATCGGTTCGCCCTTCGGGCTGGATTCCACCGTTACCGCCGGCATCGTCAGCGCCATCAACCGCGATACCGGGGATTACCTGCCCTTCATCCAGACCGATGTCGCCGTCAACCCCGGCAACTCCGGCGGGCCGCTGATCAACCTCGCGGGCCAGGTCGTGGGCGTCAATTCCCAGATCATCTCCCAAAGCGGCGGCTTCATGGGCATTTCGCTGGCCATCCCCATCGATGAAGTCATGCGAGTGGTCGATCAGCTCAAGGCGCACGGCAAAGTGACGCGCGGCCGCATCGGCGTGCAGATCGGGCCTGTCTCCGATGAAGTCGGCAAGGCCATCGGCCTGCCCGACGGCAAAGGCGCCATGGTCAGCAATGTCGAGCAGGGCGGTCCCGCCGCGGCGGCCGGCGTGCGGCCCGGCGATGTCATCACCAAGTTCGACGGCAAGGAAATCAAGCACATGACCGATCTGCCGCGCATCGTGGGCGGCACCAAGCCGGGCAGCCGCGTTTCCATGGAGATCTGGCGCAAGGGCAAATCCGTCACGCTGCAGGTGAAAGTGGGCGAAATGCCCAACGCCGACACGGAAACCGCGTCCGCCGCGCAGGAAGCGCCTGAAACGGCCAAGGCCGATGTCCTGGGCCTGAAGGTGGCCCCGGTTTCCAGCGAAGCGCGCAGCAAGCTGGATGTCAAAGGCGGCGTGCAGGTCGCCGACGCGGAAGGGCCCGCGGCGGCGGCGGGCCTGGCGCCCGGCGACATCATCCTGACCATCAACGATGTGGATATCACCGGGCCCGAGCAGTATGCCAAGGTGGTGGCCGGGCTGGACAAATCCCGGGCGGCGGCGCTGCTGGTCATGCGCGGCGAGCAAACCCAGTGGGTCACTGTCACACCCGGAAAATAATTGCCGGAAACGGCTAAAATGGCGTAAAGCAGAAGGGAGCGCCCCTCGAGCGCTCCCTTTTTCATGTTTCCGTTCATCTCCTCACCCCCGCGCAGTGAGTCTCTTTTTGTTGGTTTATGGATCACATCCGCAACTTTTCCATCATCGCCCATATCGATCACGGCAAGTCCACGCTGGCCGATCGTCTGATTCATCGTTGCGGAGGGCTGGACGATCGTGAAATGGCCGCCCAGGTCCTGGATTCCATGGACATAGAGCGTGAACGCGGCATCACCATCAAGGCGCAGACGGCGGCCCTGAGCTACCAGGCCCGCGACGGCAAGGTTTATGCGCTGAATCTCATCGACACGCCCGGCCACGTCGATTTTTCCTATGAGGTCAGCCGTTCATTGTCGGCCTGTGAAGGCGCGCTGCTGGTGGTGGACGCCTCCCAGGGCGTCGAGGCCCAGACGGTCGCCAACTGCTACACGGCCATCGAGCTCGGGGTGGAAGTCCTGCCGGTGCTGAACAAGATGGACCTGCCGTCGGCGGATCAGGACAACGCGCGCCAGGAAATCGAGGACGTCATCGGCATAGACGCCTCGGAGGCGATACTGGCCAGCGCCAAGACCGGCATGGGCATAGACGAGATCCTGGAAGCCATCATCGCCAAGGTGCCGCATCCCGCGGGCGACCCGGCCCGGCCCCTGCAGGCGCTCATCATCGACTCGTGGTTCGACAACTACGTAGGGGTGGTCATGCTGGTGCGCATTGTCAACGGCGTGCTCAAGCCCAAGGACAAGATCCTGCTGATGGCCACCGGCGCCACCCATTTATGCGAGCAGATCGGCGTGTTCACCCCCAAGTCGGTGGCGCGCAGCCAGCTTTCCGCGGGCGAGGTCGGCTTCGTCATCACCGGCATCAAGGAACTGGAACACGCCAAGGTGGGCGATACCATCACCCTGGCCGGCAAGCCCGCCGACAAGGCCTTGCCCGGTTTCAAAGAGGTCAAGCCGCAGGTGTTCGCCGGCCTGTATCCGGTGGAAAGCAGCGAATACGACCAATTGCGCGATTCGCTGGAAAAACTGAAGCTGAATGATTCCGCGCTGATGTTCGAACCGGAAGTCTCGCAAGCGCTGGGTTTCGGCTTCCGCTGCGGCTTCCTGGGCCTGCTGCACATGGAAATCGTGCAGGAGCGCCTGGAGCGCGAATTCGACATGGACATCATCACCACCGCGCCGTCGGTGGTCTACGAGGTCGAACTGCGCGACGGCACGGTGTCCATGATCGAAAGCCCGTCCCGCATGCCGGAAGTCGGCGCCATCGCCGAAATACGCGAACCCATCGTCACCATCACGCTGTTCATGCCCCAGGAATACGTGGGGCCCGTCATGACGCTATGCACGGCCAAGCGCGGCGTGCAGCTCAACATGACCTACCACGGGCGGCAGGTGCACCTGTCCTATGAAATGCCGCTGGCGGAAATCGTGCTGGACTTCTTCGACAAGCTGAAGTCGGTTTCGCGCGGCTACGCCTCGATGGACTACGACTTCAAGGAATACCGGGCCGCCGACGTGGTGCGGGTCGACCTGCTGATCAATGGCGACAGGGTGGATGCGCTGTCCATGATCGTGCACCGCAGCAACGCCCGCTACCGCGGCCGCGAAGTGGTATCGAAGATGCGCGGCCTGATTCCGCGGCAGATGTTCGATATCGCCATACAGGCGGCCATAGGCGCGGAAGTCATCGCGCGCGAGAACGTCAAGGCCTTGCGCAAGAATGTGCTGGCCAAATGCTATGGCGGCGACATCAGCCGCAAGAAGAAACTGTTGGAAAAACAGAAAGCCGGCAAGAAACGCATGAAACAGGTGGGCAATGTGGAAATTCCCCAAGAGGCGTTCCTGGCCATTTTGCAAGTCGAGGACAAATAACTTGAAAAACAGCAAACCGTTCAGCTTTCGATATGGACCGGCCTTATGAGTTGGGATTTCGCGCTCATTTTGTTCTTGTTGATGGTATTGACCGGCGTCGTCTGGTGCCTGGATTTTTTCTATTTGCGCGCCCGGCGCCGCACCCAGGGCGTGGCCGCCATGGCGGCCCTGGAACCGGCGGTGGCCGGCATGGGCCAGGCCGACGCGCTGCGCATCCGCCAGGAAGCCTATGACAAGGCCAATCGCGCGCCTTGGTGGGTGGAATACTGCGTCAGCTTTTTCCCGGTGATTCTGTTCGTCTTCGCCTTGCGGTCATTCGTGGTGGAGCCCTTCCGCATTCCCTCGGGGTCCATGCTGCCCACCCTGAAGGACGGCGACTTGATACTGGTGAACAAGTTCCAGTATGGCCTGCGGCTGCCGGTGCTGGACAAGAAGGTGATCGAGCTGGGCTCCCCCCGCCGCGGCGACGTGATGGTGTTCCGCTATCCCGTGGACCCCAAGGTCGATTACATCAAGCGCGTCGTGGGGCTGCCCGGCGACGTGGTCCAGTACCAGAACAAGGTGTTGTCCATCAATGGCCAGCGCATCGAGCACGTGCGCGACGGCGACTACTTCGAGCCCGACCGCTCCGCCTACGTGGGGCGCTATACCGAGCAGCTCGGCCAGGTCAGCCACAACATCCTGCTGAACAAGCAGGCGCCGCAGGACTACATGGCCATTTCGGACTACCCCTACCGCAAGAACTGCGAATACCTGGGCAACGGCGTGCGCTGCACCGTGCCGCCGGGCCACTATTTCGTCATGGGCGACAATCGCGACAATAGCCTGGACAGCCGCTATTGGGGTTTCGTGCCCGATGAATACATCGTGGGCCGCGCGTTCTTCATCTGGATGAATTTCAGCGAGCCCAGCCGCATAGGCGGGTTCCGGTAATGGCCGGGCTGGCCGACCTGCAAGAGGCCTTGGGCCACCGCTTCAGCAACACCTCGCTGCTGGAGCAGGCGCTGACGCATCGCAGCCATAGCGCCCATCACAACGAACGCCTGGAATTCCTGGGCGATTCGGTGCTCAACTTCGTGGTCGCCGCCCTGTTGTTCGAACGTTTTCCTCATATAGACGAAGGCGACCTTTCGCGCTCGCGGGCCAACCTGGTCAAGCAGGCGTCGCTGGCCGACATCGCCACCGGGCTGTCGCTGTCCCATTACCTGCGGCTGGGCGAAGGCGAGCTCAAGAGCGGGGGCTTCCGCAGGCCGTCCATCCTGGCCGATGCGCTCGAGGCGTTGTTCGGGGCGGTTTTCCTGGACGGCGGTTTCGACGCGGCGCAGAAGGCCATCGCCCGGCAGTACGAAGCCGTGCTGCGCGACGTCGACCCCAAAACCCTGGGCAAGGACCCCAAGACCCTGCTGCAGGAACTGCTGCAGGCGCGCAAGCTGGAACTGCCGCTCTACACGGTTGTGGCGACTCACGGCGCGGCGCATAATCAGATGTTCGAGGTCGAATGCAGGATCCCGCGGCTGGATATCAAGGTCGTGGCGGGCGGCTCGAGCCGCCGGGCGGCGGAGCAGTCGGCCGCCGAACTGGCGATCGCGGCCGCCAACGCGCTTGCGCCCGCCAAGGGCCAGCGCAAGCCGCGGGCGCGCAAGTCCGCGCAGCTTACGCTGCCCGTCGCCGTATCCCAGGAGCACAAATGACCACGCAGCAAAGCGCAAGCCTCGCCGGTGGCGACAAGGCCGAGCAAGGCAAGATCGACGAGGCGAAGGCGCCCCCGCATGGCGGCGAAGAAGCTACGGCCGCCAGGCCGGATTTCGCCGCCAAACCCTCGCGCTGCGGCTTTGTCGCGATCGTCGGCCGGCCGAATGTGGGCAAGTCCACGCTGGCCAACGCCCTGATCGGCAGCAAGATTTCCATTGTGTCGCGCAAGGCGCAGACGACGCGCCACCGCATCCACGGCGTGCTGACGCGCGACAACGAGCAGTTCGTCTTTGTCGATACCCCCGGCTTCCAGACCCGCCATGGCGGCGCGATGAACCGGATGATGAACCGGGTGGTCACCCAGGCCCTGGCCGATGTGGATGTCGTCGTCCATGTCGTGGAGGCCGGCAAGTGGTCCGCCGGCGATGCGCAACTGCTGCCTTTGCTGCCCAAGTCGGGCCAGACCATCTTGGCGGTCAACAAGGTGGACCAGCTCAAGAACAAGAACGAGATGTTCTCTTACGTCAGCAAGATCATGGCCCAGCATCCTTATGCGGCGGTGGTGCCCATCAGTGCGTTGCGCGGCGTGCAGCTGGAAAATCTGCTGCAGGAAATCGGCTCGCGCCTGCCCGAGGGCGAGCCCATGTTCGAAGCCGACACGCTCACCGACAGGCCGATGCGTTTCATTGCGGCCGAACTCATCCGCGAGAAGATTTTCCGTCTCGTGGGAGACGAGCTGCCCTACGGCTGCACGGTGGTCATCGAGCAATGGGAAGAAAACGACGCCGGAGCCAGGGTATCGGCCTGCGTGGTGGTGGAACGCGAATCGCACCGGCCCATATTGCTGGGCGCCGGCGGCGCCCACATGAAGCGCATCGCCACCGAAGCCCGCCAGGACATCGCGAAGCTGCTGGACAAGCCGGTCTTCCTCGACGTGTACATCAAAGTGCGCAAGGGCTGGTCCGAGCGCGAGAGCGCGCTGCGCGAACTGGGATATGAGTAAACGGGCGCTGCGCGTCCAGGATGCCGCCGCCTATCTGCTGCATTCGGCCCCCTGGCGGGAAACCTCTTTGATCGTCCAGGTGTTCAGCCGCGAACACGGCGTCGTGGCCCTGGCGGCCAAAGGCGCGAAAAGGCCTTATTCGGTGCTGCGGCCGGTGTTGTCGGCCTTCCAGCCTTTGCTGCTGTCCTGGAGCGGGGCGGGCGAGGTCAAGACGTTGACGCGCGCGGAGTGCGCCGGCATCCACGCGCTGTCGGGGCGCGCTTTCATGTCCGCCTGGTATATGAACGAGCTGCTGCTGCGCCTGCTGCCGCGCGAAGACCCGCATCCCGTCCTGTATGACGCCTACGACGAGGCCTTGCGGCAATTGGCTTCCCAGCAATCGGCCGCCAGCGCGTTGCGGCGTTTCGAATGGGTGCTTTTGAACGAAACCGGCTATGGCGTCAGCGAAGCGCCGCCCGATTTCAACGATGCGCAAGCCGAACCCGCCCTGCGCCAGGCCTTGCGCGCGAGGCTGGGCGAGTTGCTGGGCCGCCCCTTGTTGACGCGCAAGGTCTTGATGGAGCTGCAAAGATATTGAAACCGCTGCCACAAGTCCTCGTCCTGGATACCTGCGTGCTGATTTCCAATGTATTGCGGCTGGCCTTTTCGCAGCTTGCCGCGGACGGCTGCTTCCGGCTCGCCTGGAGCGCGGTGATCGGCGATGAATGGCGGCGCAATGCCGCGCGGATATGGCGCGTTCCCGATGCCGAGGTGCAGCAGTTGTGGGATGGGCTGCAATACGCATTTCCCGATGCGGACCAGGGCGATGTCGCGGCGTATAAAGAGGGCCTGCAGCGCAGCGACCCCAAGGACTGGCATGTCATCGCCGCCGGCAGGGCGGTATTGGCCGGCGGCGCGGCCGGCCAGGTGGCCATCGTCACCCGCAATATCAGGGATTTCAACCGCTCCGAGCTGCGCGGCCTGGGCCTGGATCTCTATGATCCCGATCAGTTGTTGGTGGCTTGCCTGCGGGACCATCCCCAGGCCATGGCGGACCTGCTCGCCAGGCTTCCCGGCTACGCCTCGACTTCCGGAAGGCCGCCGGAGGACCCCAGCGCAATCCTCAAGCGCGAGCGGCTGTTCCGTTTGAATCGGTTGAGCCTGGATCGGCCTGTCCCATGTCCCCAATGAGCCTCGGCGTTGCGCTGTCGGTCCTGTCCTCGGTCCTGTTCGCGGCGCTTTATTATTACTCCACCGTCCTGCAGCCTCTGACGGGAGAACAGATATTCGCCTGGCGGATCGCGCTGGGCTTGCCCGCGCTGGCCTTGATCATTACCCGCACCCGCTCATGGGGCGAGGTGCATGCGCTGCGGGCGCGGCTGCGCAAAGAAAGCAGGCTGTATTGGCTGCTGCTGGCCAGCGCCAGCCTGATCGGCGTCCAGCTTTGGCTCTTCATGTGGGCGCCGTTGCATCAGCGCGCCCTGGATGTGTCCATGGGGTATTTTCTGCTGCCCATGACCATGGTGCTGGTGGGGCGGTTTTTCTATGCCGAGCGCTTGAGCGCGGCGCAATTGGCCGCGGTGGCCATCGCGGCCCTGGGCGTCGGCCACGAATTATGGCGCATCGGCTCTTTCTCGTGGGTGACGGCGCTGGTCGCGCTGGGCTACCCGCCTTACTTCATGCTGCGCCGCAGGCTGCGCATGGGCTCGCTGGGCCCTCTATGGTTCGAAATGCTGTTCCTCGCCCCCGCCGCGCTGTTCATACTGCAGTCGCAAGGCGCGGGGTTGATCTCCCAGTTCGGCGGTCAGCCGCGCCTCTTCATTCTGGTGCCCATACTCGGCCTCATCAGCTCCGCCGCTTTGGCCTCGTATCTTTCCGCCAGCCGCCTGCTGCCCTTGGGCCTGTTCGGCCTGCTGGGCTACGTGGAGCCCGTCCTGCTGTTCTGGGTCGCTTTCCTCGTCCTAGGCGAAAGCGTAACCTCCGACGCCTGGCTAACCTACATCCCCATCTGGATCGCCGTCCTGCTCATCGCCGCCGAAGGCGGCTTGAAGTGGCTGCGTGAAGGGCGTTGAGGCTGGCTCTTGTCTCCTCGCAAGAAACAGTGCTTAAGCTATTGATTTTTCAAGGGCTTAGCTTTGTTTGCTGAGGAACGGGGGTGAGGCCAAGTTGAGCGGTGCGCTTTTGCAAATGGTGCAGGACGCGTTGTCGATGGCGCTCTTCATAGTATTGCTCGCCTTGATCGACGAATTCAGTGCTGCGGGTGAGCATGGCCTAGTGAGCTAATTTATGGGCCGTAGCGGTAATGGCTAAATCGGCGCAGCTTGCGAGCGCATGGCTTTTAGGTTTTTAACCGGCGCAGCCGGCGGGCAAGGGGCCGGGCTCCTGTCGCTGCGCCCCTTCGGGGTTCCCTTGCAGGCGCTTTGCGTCGGGGTCGGGCGTGAACTCGTAAAAAAAAGCCCCCACGCTGCGCCTTTGGCTTGCTGCCCCCCAAGGGGGCGCTTTTTGCCTTGGGGCGGCCCGGCGGCAAAAATTCAGCCGCCTGTGGGCTGAATTTTTGCTCAAACATGCACACCCTCTTACGCCCCCGCCGCAAAGCACCTGCCGCGGCTTGCTCAACGTCGCCCAACCCCTGCCCGCCGGCTACGCCTTGGCAACAGAGTCAGCGCTTGATCATCCGTGGAATGCGAAAGGCACTGGCATTGGAAGCTGGAGCTAGGACTCGGAACTCGAGCTGGAACTAGAATGTGGAATTGGAATGTGAAACTGGAGCGTAGAACCGGGACCAGGACTGGGCGAGCTTGTGAAACATGTTCAACCGCCTTATCAGCGGCCTACATTTTGACCACCCCGAATGTCCCGGCCCGCGCGGCAGGCGCGCGAGGCGGGGACGGCGCAAGAGCTATTTCAGCGGCAGCGAACGCAGCATAAAAAGGCCAAGCACCCAAACCGTCCCAGCGGCGCGACGAACCCAAGCCGGCGCAGCGGGACGGGTGGCGGGGCCGGGTCGCGGCGACTTTCGGGGCCGGGCGAGCGGACTCGAAGGAAGCACGAATGTGCGGACGAGAGGAGCGTAGCCGCAGTCCGGCGCGCAGGGCGCCGGACCGGTCACGAGGAGCAAGGCCCGGCCCCGCCACCCGGCACGCGTCAGAAGAACCAAGCAGCGCCACAAACTACCCAGCACGCGTCAGAAGAACCAAGCAGCGCCACAAACTACCCAGCACGCGTCAGAAGAACCAAGCAGCGCCACAAAACTACCCAGCACGCGTCAGAAGAACCAAGCAGCGCCACAAACTACCCAGCACGCGTCAAAGAAACCAAGCAACGCCGCAAACCACCCGGCACGCGTCAAAGAAACCAAGCAGCACCCCAAACCACCCGACACGCGTCAGAAAAACAAAAACGCCGGACTCATGAGAGCCCGGCGCATGGGTATGGTATGAATAACGCGGCCGGCACACACTGGCAGACCGCGTATAGCGTAATGCTTCCGCGGTCAGAACCCTTATTCCCGGTCGCCGCCGAAAATACCCAGCAGCATCAGCAAATTCGCAAAAATGTTGTACAGATCCAGATAAACCGCCAGCGTCGCCGACACATAATTCGTTTCACCGCCATTGATGATGCGCTGCAAATCCACCAGCAGCAAGGCCGAGAAAATCGCGATCGCCATCACTGAAACCGTCAGCATCAGCGCCGGCAACTGCAGGAAAATATTCGCCAGCGACGCAACGATCAGGATGACCACCCCGATGATCAAGAACTTGTGCATCGTCGAGAAATCCCGCTTGCTGGTGCTGGCCACGCTCGCCATCGCGCCGAACACCACCGCGGTGCCGCCGAAAGCCAGCATAATGAGCTGCGAGCCATTGCCCAGGCCCAACACATGCCCCAGCAGACGCGACAGCATCACGCCCATGAAGAACGTAAACGCCAGCAGCAGCGCGACGCCCAGCGAACTATTCTTGTTGCGTTCGATCATGAACATCAGGCCGAAAGCGCCCGCCAGGAAAATGATGGCGCTCATGCCCGGGCTTGCGCCCATGAATTGATTGACGCCGCTATAAAGCCCCACCATGGCGCCCAGCACCGTGGGCACCATCGACAAGGCCAGCAGCCAGTAAGTATTGCGCAGGACGCGGTTGCGAGCCAATTGGGACTCGGCGCCGTAGCCCTGGGCCGGTACGTGTTGGCGATAGTCGTTCATGATTTGTCCTCTGGTCATGGGGCTTGTACAAGCCGGATAAGCACTATAGTAACGGGTAAGCCGGCACTGTGGCGCAGGCTTGTATGCCGGCGGCGGGGCAAGCCCAAAGCGATGGAGCCCGGGTTGCCTTGCGCCGGCCGAAAGACCGGCGCCCACACCGTTCGTATAAAGATTAGGTTAACTTACAAATAGCTGAACAATCAAGCATTGATTTAGCCCGTTTCATGTATTGAGCTGTGTATTGGACTGTTTTGCTCAATATGGGTTCAAAAAGCGCTGCTTCAAGGCGGGACGAGCGCGGCACCGCCCCCATTCACGGGCGCTGCCTTCCCCGCCCGGACACGTCATGGGCGTGCAGGGTATGGCCGGCCGCCTGATAGCGCCGCCAGCGTTCACGGGCCGCCTGCTTCTCGTCTTCGTGATCCGAGACGATTTCCAGTATGCGCTCGAAGCGTTCGGCGTCCGGCGGGCAGTCCAGGTCCAGATTGACCAGCCAGGCCGGCAGTGCGGCCCCCGGCAGCGGCATGGGCAGGGGCGCGGCCGCAGCCAGCAGCACGGGCGTGCGGTCGGCCAGCGGATCGTCGGCCGCCACGTGGGGCACGAAGGCCGTCGCGTCGAAGCCCCACAGCAGGCGGTCGAATTTTTCCAGCCTTTGCTTGTCGCTGGCGTAAACCACCAGCGGCCTGCCCGCCAGATAATGCTTGTGCACCACCTGGCAGGCCATGCGCAGCCGGTCAGCCGCGCCGAAGGCGAAATCCACCCTGGCCATCGTCATGCCGCGCCTATGGCGCCGCCGGCCGGCCCCGCGCCGGGAAGCCCCGCACCGGGAAGCCCCGCGCCATGAAACGCGGCGCCCGTGATGAACCGCAACACCGGCCTCAAGCCTGCGCCAGCAGGTAGGTGACCAGCAGCGGCACGGGCCGCCCCGAAGCGCCCTTGTCCTTGCCGTTGCGCCAGGCCGTGCCGGCGATATCCAGGTGCGCCCATGGATAGGCCGAGGTGAAGCGCGACAGGAAGCAGGCCGCGGTAACCGACCCAGCCGGTGGGCCGCCGATATTCGCCATATCGGCGAAGTTGGAGCGCAGTTGTTCCTGATAAGCGTCTTCCAGCGGCATGCGCCAGGCGGTATCGTTGGCTTCGCGCCCCGCCTGCAGCAGGCTGGCCGCCAGGGCGTCGTCCTTGCTGAACAGGCCAGTGTTGACATGGCCCAGCGCGACGACGCAGGCGCCCGTCAAGGTGGCGATGTCGATGACGGCGGCCGGCTTGAAGCGTTCGGCGTAGGTCAGGGCGTCGCACAGTATCAGGCGCCCCTCGGCGTCGGTGTTGAGGATTTCGATGGTCTGGCCGGACATGCTGGTGACCACATCCCCCGGCTTGTTCGCGCGTCCGCTGGGCAGGTTCTCGCAAGACGGGATCAGGCCTACGACCTCGCGGTCCAGCCCCAGCTCGGCCACCGCCCGCAAGGCGCCCAGCACGCTGCCGGCGCCGCACATGTCGTATTTCATTTCGTCCATGTTGGCGGCCGGCTTCAGCGAAATGCCGCCGGCGTCGAAGGTGATGCCCTTGCCGACCAGCACGATGGGGGGCTTGCGGTTCTTGGCGGCGGCGCGTGCGCCCGGCGGGGTATGCCGCAGGATGATGAAGACGGGCTCTTCGTACGAGCCGCGGGCCACCGACAGGAAGGAACCCATCTTCAGGGCCTCGATCTGCTTGCGGCCCAGCACTTCGACTTTCAGGCTGCCGAATTCCTTTGCCAGCTTCTTGGCGGTTTCGCCCAGATAGGTCGGCGTGCAGACATTGCCCGGCAGATCGCCCAGCAGGCGGGTCAGATTCATGCCGTTGGCGATGGCCTTGCCTTCGCGCAGGCCGTTCTGCGCTTCAGCCGCCTGGCCGCGCTCCACCCATACGGACAGCTTCTTGAGCTTGGGCGGGGGCGGGGCGTCTTTGCCCAAGGTCGCGCTGTAGCGGTAGGAAGCCCGGCCCGCGGCGCCGGCGGCGGCGCGGCAGCGGCTGCGCAGGCTGGTGTCGGGGCAGGCGATGGAAGCCAGGGCGGATACGCCCTCGGCAAGCTGGGCCTCGACGCAGTAATTGGCGAAAGTCTGTTCGGCGCCGGCATGGGCCGCGGCGTTATAGCTGTCCTGTTTGCCCAGGCCGACTAAAATGACGCGTTGCGCCGCCACGCCGGGCAGGTTTCGTAGCACCAGATGGCTGTTCGGCTTGGCTTTGAATTCGGATTTCAGTATGGCGCGCAGCGCCCCGTTGGCGGCGCGGTCGATGACGTCGGCCGCGGGGCTGAGCACGCCATCGGCAAATGCGCCTACGGCGAGCGCCGCTGTTTTGATCTGATGCAATGAAGCGGAAGTCTGTGTGCTAAATTCCATTCGAGTTTCCCGAGAGTGTCCATAGGATGCTGCCGATTATCCCGCATATTCTCTCATGTCACTATTCAAACGTTCCGTCGTCTCCGAAATCCTGAGCCATGCCGGCGTCGTGTTCTCCACGCTGCTGATCGTCTGGCTCAGCGTGCTGCTGGTGCGCCTGCTGGGCGAAGCGGCCAACGGCACCATAGGCGCGGACGTGGTGTTCGGGCTGGCGACCTTTTCCAGCATCACCGCGCTGCCCGTCATCCTGGCGGTGTCCCTGTTCATTGCCGTGCTGACCACGATCACGCGCAACTTCCGCGAATCGGAAATGGTCGTGTGGTTCGCCAGCGGCCTGTCGCTCAAGGATTGGGTGGGGCCCATCATGCGTTGCGCCGTGCCGGTGGCCGTAGTCATCGCCATCCTGACGCTGCTGGCGTCCCCCTGGGCCTATCGCCAGATCAGCGAATACCGGCAGCGCTACGAACAGCGTTCGGATCTGTCGAAAGTCACCGCCGGCCAGTTCATCGAGACGGAAGAGGGGGCCAGGGTGTTTTTCGCCGAAGAGCCCGCCAGCCCCGACGAGCAAATGGGCAATGTGATTGCGCGCGTGATCGATCCGGAATGGCTCAGCGTCATCACCGCTGAAAGCGCGCGCGTTCAGACCGAGAAGAACGGCGACCGCTTCCTGGTGCTGAGCTCGGGACATCGCTACGACCTGAAGCCGGGGCAGCCGGACTTTCGCATGATCGATTTCGAACGCTATGGCTTCCGGCTCGAAAGCAAGTCGGATGCGGGCTCGGCCGAGGCGGTCAGGCAGCGCGCCGAAAGCGAAATGAAAGCCCGGCCGACCTTGCAGCTGTTCGCCGACAATACCAACGAGGCGCGCTCGCAGATCATGTGGCGCGTGGCGCTGCCGCTGGCGGCGCTCAACCTGGCCTTGCTCGCCATACCGCTGGGCGCGGTCAATCCGCGGCTGGGGCGTTCGGGCGACCTGCTGATCGCCGGCCTGGTGGGCTTGCTTTACATGAATCTGATCAACCTGTCGCGCGGCTGGATAGGCAACGGGCAGCTGAGCTTCAACCTGGGGCTGTGGCTGGTGCACGCCTTGTTCACCGCCTTGATGGTGTACATGATGTGGCGCAAGCTCAGGGTCAAGGCGCCCAAGCCGCCCAAGGCCGCGCCGGCTTGATCAAGGCGGGTACCGCAGCGCGCCGGACTCGCCCCGCAGCAGGGGCGTGTTGAGCTGCACGGACTGCTTCAGGAAGTCCCACAAGGCCATGACGCGCGCCGAATGGCGCAAATCCTCGTGGCAGTACATCCAGAAACTGCGCGTGACCAGGATGTCATCGCCCAGCACCACTTCCAGGCGCGCGTCCTGGGCCGCCATGAAGCAGGGCAGCACGGCCAGCGAGCGCCCCTGCAGCGCGGCCTGGTATTGCGCGATGACGCTGGTGCTCTTGAATATGACCCGCTGGGAGGCGACGATGTCGTCCAGATAGCGCAGGTGGTCGCTGAACACCAGTTCTTCCACATAGCCTATGAAGCTGTGGCCGGCCAGATCCGCCGTGCTGCGTATGGGCGGCGCGCCGGCGAGGTAAGCCTTGGAGCCATACAGCTTCAGCGAATAATCGGCCAGCTTGGTGCAGAGATAGGGGCCGCGCTGCGGCCGTTCCAGCGCAACGACGATGTCGGCTTCGCGCTTGGACAGGCTGATGTAGCGGGGCACGGGCATGATGTCCAGCGTGATGGCGGGATAGCGGCGCTGGAAGTCCGCCATCAAAGGGGCCAGTACGTAGCTGCCCAGGCCTTCGGTGGAGCCCACCCGCAAATGTCCCGACAGTGCCTGGGCCTGCCCCGAAATCTGCTCGCGCGCGGCGAGCAGGGTGCTTTCCATGGTTTCCGCGCAGGCGAAGAAGCGCGTGCCGTCTTCGGTGAGGGTGTAGCCCGAGGACTTGGATTTATTGAACAGCAGTGTGTCCAGATCGCGTTCCAGCGCCTGGATGCGGCGCGATACGGTGCTGTGGCGCACGCCCAGTCGCTGCGCCGCCACGCTGACCCGCTGGCTGCGCGCGACCTCCAGGAAATAACGCAGTCCGTCCCAATCCAGCATGCCGGCCCTGTGCATTTATTAGCATTGAATGTGCAAATATTGTCGTGGAAATAAGTTTTTTAGACAACTACACTGCTTCAGGGAGCGCTCGACGGGCGTTTCGCAGGAGCCACGAGAATGGAACCGCTATAAAACGAACACGGAGACTGAACCATGAATAGACTGACACTGACATTGGCGGCGAGCGCCTGCCTGGCGTGGGCGGCGCCGGCGGCGGCCAAGGCTCCGCCGGTAAAGATAGGCATATTGACGGATATGTCCGGCACCTATGCCTCCATGGGCGGGGCCGGCTCGGTGGCCGCCGCCAAGCTGGCGGTCGAGGACTGCCTGGCGGCAGAATGCAAGGGCATGAATATCGAAGTGGTATCGGCCGACAACCAGAACAAGGCCGACGTGGGCGCCGCCAAGGCCCGGGAATGGTTCGACCGCGATGGGGTGAGCGCCATCGCCGACCTCACCAATTCCGCCGTCGCGCTGGCTGTGCAGGGCATAGCCCGGGAAAAGAACAAGGTGGCCATGTTTTCCGGCCCCGCCACGACCGATCTCACCAATAAAAGCTGCTCGCCGGTGGGCTTCCACTGGATGTTCGATGTGTATTCGCAGTCCATAGGCGGCGTGCGCGCCATGATAGACAAAGGCGGCAAGTCATGGTTCTTCATCACCGTGGACTACGCGTTCGGGCATTCGCTGGAAAAGGGCGCGGCCGACATGGTGAAGCAATTGGGCGGAACCGTGGTGGGGTCGGTGCTGCATCCGCTCAACGTGCCGGATTTCGCCTCCTATCTGCTGCAGGCGCAAAGCTCCAAGGCGCAGGTGGTCGCGCTGGCCAACAGCGGCGGCGACGTGGTCAACGCCATCAAGCAGGCGCGCGAATTCGGCATTGTCGAAGGCGGCCAGCGCCTGGCGTCCCTGCTGATCTTCCTGTCCGACTTGCGGGCGCTGGGGCTGCAGAACGCCCAGGGCCTGACCTACGTCGATGGCTTCTATTGGGATTTCGACGACGACACCCGCCGCTGGTCGGACCGCTACGCCAAGGCTTTCGGCGGCTTGAAGCCGACGATGACGCATGCGGGCGTGTATTCCAGCGTGCTGCATTATTTGAAGGCCGTGGCCGCGGCGCAGTCCACGGAAGGCAATGTCGTCGCCGACAAAATGCGCGAAATTCCGATCAAGGATGCCGTGATGCGCAACGCGTCCATACGGCCCGATGGCCGGGTGATTCACGATATGTACCTGTACGAAGTCAAGAAGCCGAATGAATCCAAAGGCGAATGGGATTTGTCCAAGCTGGTGGCCACCATTCCGGCCGACCAGGCTTTCCAGCCGCTGTCCAGTTCGACCTGCCCATTGGTCGAAAAGAAAAGCTGATCATGGCCCGCGTCCGTCCCGCCGCGCGCGGGAGTGGCGCAGGCAGCAACACGCGCGTCCCAAGCGCGCCAAGGAGACCTCAATGACTGCAGTTCCCCGTATTCCCTTGCTTATAGGCGGCCAGCTCGTCCAGTCCAATACGACCGAATGGCGCGATGTCGTCAACCCCGCGACCCAGGAAGTCGTGGCGCAAGTGCCGTTCGCCACGCCCGAAGAGCTCGACATGGCGGTGGCCGATTCCAAAAGGGCGTTCCAGCAATGGCGCAATACCAGCCAGGCCGCGCGCACCCGCGTCATGCTCAACCTGCAGAAGCTGGTGCGCGACAACACCAAGGCCATCGCCAAATCCATTTCGCTGGAGCATGGCAAGACCCTGCCCGATGCCGAAGGCGAAGTGGGGCGGGGCCTGGAAGTCATCGAGCACGCCTGCGCCATGGCCTCGCTGCAACTGGGCGAGTACGCTGAAAACGCCGCCACGGGCATCGATGTCTATACCTTGATCCAGCCGCTGGGCGTATGCGCGGGCATCACCGCCTTCAACTTTCCCGTCATGCTGCCCTGCTTCATGTTCCCCATGGCTATTGCGGCGGGGAACAGCTTCATCCTCAAGCCGTCCGAGCAGGATCCCAGCTCGTCGCTGATGCTGGCCAAGCTGGCTCTGGAAGCCGGCCTGCCTCCGGGCGTGCTGAACGTGGTGCACGGCGGCCCCGACGTGGCCAACGGCCTGTGCGATCACCCCGACATCAAGGCCATTTCCTTCATCGGCTCGACCCACGTGGGCACCGAGATCTATCGCCGCGCGTCGAACGCCGGCAAGCGCTGCCAGGCGATGATGGGCGCCAAGAACCATTGCGTCATTTTGCCCGATGCGGATCGCGAGATCGCCCTGAATCAGCTGGTGGGCGCCGCCTTCGGCGCGGCCGGCCAGCGCTGCATGGCGACCTCGGTGGCCGTTCTGGTCGGCGAGGCGCGCGATTGGCTGCCCGAATTCGTGGAGCGCGCGAAGAAGCTGAAGGTCAGCGTCGGCACCGCGCCGGATGCGGATCTCGGGCCGCTGGTCTCGCCCCGGGCCAAGCAGCGGGTCGTGGGACTGATCGGGCGCGGCGTGGAAGAGGGCGCCGAGCTGCTCCTGGATGGCCGCGAACTGAACGTGCCCGGCTATGAGCAAGGCAATTTCGTCGGGCCCACCATATTCAGCGGCGTGAAGGCCGACATGGACATCTATCGCGAGGAAATCTTCGGCCCGGTGCTCTGCGTGGTCGGCGTGGACACGCTGGAGGAAGCGGTGGAGTTCATCAATCGCAATCCGAACGGCAACGGGGTGGCGGTATTCACCCAGGACGGCGGCGCGGCGCGCTATTTCCAGAACCACATCGACGTGGGGCAGATAGGCATCAATATCCCCATACCGGTGCCTGTCGCATGGTTCAGCTTCACCGGGTCGCGCGCCTCCAAGCTGGGCGACCTGGGCCCGAACGGCAAGCAGGCGGTGCACTTCTGGACTCAGACCAAAACGGTGACGGCGCGCTGGATCGCTCATGCGTCGGGCGTCAATACAACCATAGCCATGAAGTAAGCTTATAACCAAAAAGCATATATTTTTATTTCTTTATTCCATATAATGGCTCTTCTTAAAGGGCCATTATTTTTATGAATCTTCAGCAATTCCGCTTCGTCCGGGAAACGATCAGGCGCAACTTCAATCTTACGGATGCGGCGCGCACGCTTTACACTTCGCAGCCGGGGGTGTCCAAGGCCATCATCGAATTCGAAGACGAACTGGGAGTGAAGATTTTCGAGCGCCATGGCAAGCGCATTAAGGGTCTGACCAAGCCGGGCCACGTCGTGGCGCAGGTCATCGACCGCATCATGCGCGAAGTGGACAATCTGAAAAAAGTCAGCGACGAATTCGCCAAGCGCGATGAAGGCGGCCTGACCATCGCCTGCACCCACGCGCAGGCGCGCTACATCCTGCCCAGGGTGATCCCCGCGTTCCGCAAGCGCTTTCCCAAGGTCCGCGTGTCCCTGGCGGAAGGCAACCCGCCGCATCTGGCGAAAATGGTGCTGCACGAGCAAGCCGACGTGGCCATCGCGACCGAAACCCTGGCGCTGACCCCCGGGCTGGCCGCCTTGCCGGTGTATTCCTGGGAGCACACCATCGTCGTGCGGCCGGACCACCCGCTGGCCGAGCTCCGGTCCAGCGCCGCCAAGGCCATTTCCCTGGAGCAACTGGCGCAATACCCCATCGTCACCTACGACCACGCTTTTTCAGGGCGGGGCACCATAGACGAGGTGTTCGCCCGCAGCAATATCGCGCCCGATATCGTGCTCGAGGCCATCGATGCGGACGTGATCAAGACCTATGTCGATGTGGGCCTGGGCATAGGCATCATCGCCGGCATGGCTTTCGATCCGCGCCGCGACAAGGGCCTGGTGGGCCTGCCCGCCGGCCATCTGTTCGGCACCCACATCACTCGGGTGGCGGTCAAGTCGGGGGTATTCCTGCGCGACTATGTCTATGTGCTGCTCGAAATGCTCGCGCCCGAACTCACCCGGGATGTCGTGCAGCAAGCCATCGACTCCGCCGGCAAGCCGCCTGAGGCCTGAGCCGAGGGGGCGAGCCCCGCACATCTTTTGCTCATGCCGGGCGCTGCCGCGGCTGGGCCGCCTTGCGCATGCATGGCGCGGCGCGTGGAGGGGGCGGGAGCGCAACGCCACGGCTGAATTTACGCCAGCTTCGCCCATCCTGCGGCGATCCTGCGCGATTCCTATCTTGTCCATCGATCGGGCATGCCTCTAGCCGTCCGGAAACACGCCACGGCCGCGAACAAGGCCAGGCCGCGAATGGCTACCACCGGATACATCATGCCGCAAAAATTCAGTTGACAATGCAAATAGGAATGATTATCGTTACGAAACCTTTTTTTCTAAGCCGTAGCCCGTAGTCCGTAACTCGTCATTCATTACCTGAACGGAGCATGCCATGTCTCAACTCGTCAGTGCAGTGGTCGTCGGAGCCGATCGCCTGGGGAATATCCCTGAACTGCTGAAAGGCCATAATATTGCGATCCGGCATCACATCAGCGGCCGTGATCCTTCGCATCAGAAGAAAACCTTGCAACTGCCCTCGGGTACCGAATTGCTGATACTGCTTACCGATTTCCTCGGGCACAATGTGATGAAGACCTTCAGGGCCGCGGCGCAGCGCGCCGGGATACGCGTGTTGGCGTGCCGGCGCTCGGTCTGCAGCATGAAGCAGGCCTTGAACCAGTGCGGCTACTGTGAAGCCTGCCCCAAGCAGTCGGCCGGGGCGGTGCAAAGCATGAATTGCAGCGCATCCACGGCCAACCACGCGCGGGTGAAGCCGCGCCGCTGAACTCGGCGGCGGGCGGTGGCGCCAGAGCGCCGCGGGCCCAAGGCTGTGGGTCGGCTTGGGCCGGAATGTAAAACAGGCGTGCTTCCGTCGAAGTACGCCTGTTCGGTTTTGGTCGATTCGGGCTTGATCGGTTGAAAGCCGGGCCTGATCAGTTGGAAGCCAAGTCCTGGGCGCCGATGCGGTTGTTGACCGCCAGGCGCCGCGCGCCGTTGTAGCGTTTCTTCCAGTAGGCCATGTCCATGTCTTCGATGCGCACGACCGAACCCTTGCGGGGCGCATGGACGAATTTGCGGTTCCCCAGGTAGATGCCCACATGCGAAAACCGGTGGCCGCGGGTATTGAAGAAAACCAGGTCGCCCTTTTTGAGCTCGTTGGCCTTGATGGCGATGCCTTCGCGCGCTATTTCGGACGATTGGCGGGGCAGTTTCAGCCCCAGCGATTTTTCGGCTGCGTAAATGACCAGGCCGCTGCAGTCGAAACCGGTGTTGGGGGCGTCGCCGCCGTAACGGTACTTGATGCCCAGCACGCTGAGGGCGGTGCTGGCCAGGCCGCGAGGCGGAGCGGGCACGCGGGAATAGCTTTGTTCGCGGGAAGACAGATAGGCGCCCAGAGGGTCGGCCTGCATGTACGAGAGGTAGTTGTCGCGGAATTGTCGCGTGGAGCTGGTTTCAGCATACTGCTGATTCTGGCTGGTATTCTTGGCGTTGGTGGCGCAGCCCGCGAGCACGAGCGTGGCTACGAGTAGCAAGGATTTTGCGCCGCGCAGAAGAAGATTCGATGTGTCTAGGTACGGAGATAGGCGATATAGTCGTTGCGGCGGCATATTTCTTACGTTATGGCTCGCCACAAGCCGTTGCCGCCGGATGTTCGATTTTGTATCAAATAGAATTTAAATCGATAATATCGGTCGGCAAGATGCTGACAAAAAACGGGGTGCTTGGGGCGAATTGAACAATAATGATGGCGCAGTTTAACGAATCATGTTGCCCGCGTAAAGGGCTTTTTACCATTTTTCCGGCTTTACGGAACCCTTCGGGCGGGCTAGTCTATAGGCCGAATGTAATATTGACCTCTGTTACATTTGCCTGTTATTTCCCATCATTTGATTTCACCCAAGCGCGAGGAGCACATGAATACCAAGCCCGTACTGAGCCTTACCGACGTCCAGACCATATTGGCCGCGGCCGCCAAGCACGCACAAGAACACAAATGGCACGTGACCATTTCAGTCGTTGACGACGGCGGCCACCTGCTCGGGCTTTATCGCCTCGACGGCGCCGCTCCGATCTCGGCGCAGATCTCCCCCGCCAAGGCGCGCACCGCCGCCTTGGGCCGCCGCGAATCCAAGGCTTATGAAGACTCCATCAATCAGGGGCGCACGGCGTTTCTGTCGGCGCCCGGCTTGAACGGCATGCTGGAAGGCGGTGTTCCCATCACCGTCGACGGCCATATCGTGGGGGCCGTTGGCGTTTCGGGAGTTAAATCCAGCGAAGACGTGGAAATCGCCCGTGCCGGGATAGCGGCGCTGCAAGCATGAAGCAGGGTCCGGCCTCGTCCGCCAAGCTTGCATCGGACGCGGATAGGGCCTGGACCGGCCAGGCTTTGAATCCGGGCGTCGCCAGGCGCGAGGTCTGGGCCTGGGCCATGTACGACTTCGCCAATTCGGGCTATACCACGGTCGTCCTGACCACGGTGTTCAGCGCCTATTTCGTGGGCGTGGTGGCGGCCCAGAAGTCCTGGGGCACGCTGGCTTTCACGGCGGCGCTTTCGTTCTCCTACCTGATGGTCATGCTGACCATGCCCACGCTGGGCGCCCGCGCCGATGCGCGCGCCGGCAAGCGCAGGCTGCTGTTCACCAGCACCGCCGGCTGCGTGGCGGCGACCTTGCTGCTGGCGCTGACGGGGCCGGGCGATATCGCCTGGGGCCTGTTCGCCCTGGCGCTATCGAACTACTGTTATTGCGTGGGCGAATCCATCGTGGCTGCATTCCTGCCCGAAATCGCGCGCCCCGAGGCCTTGGGGCGGGTATCGGGCTGGGGCTGGAGCTTCGGGTATTTCGGCGGCATGCTGACGTTGGGCCTGTCCCTGGCCTTGGTGTCGTGGGCCGGCGGCCGCGGCATGCAGGCCAGCCAATACGTGCCCGGCGTAATGGTCCTGACGGCCGCCATTTTCGCCATCGCCGCCATTCCTTCGTTTCTGTTCCTGCGCGAGCGCACTCCGGCAACCCGGCGCGCCGCGCAGGGGATGCTGGCGCGCCTGCGGGCCGCCTGGCTCGAAACCGGCAGGCAATTCGGCGACTTCCGGCTGCTGCTGCTATGCGGGGCCTGCTATCATGCGGGCATCTCGGTGGTGATCACTTTGTCGGCGGTCTATGCGACCGAGGCCATGGGCTTCACTATGGCGCAGACCATGATGCTGGTCTTCACGGTGAATATCGCCGCCGCCGGGGGCGCCTTCCTGTTCGGCTATGTCCAGGACAAGGTCGGGCACAAGCCCGCGCTCGCCATCACCCTGGCGGGCTGGATCCTCATGATCCTGATCGCCTACGCGGCCGTGCGGCTCTGGGTATTCTGGACGGCGGCGACCATCGCGGGGCTTTGCATGGGCACCAGCCAGAGCGCCGGCCGCGCCATGGTGGGCGCCCTGGCGCCGCGCGCGCGGCTGGCGGAATTCTATTCCCTGTGGACTTTCGCCACCCAGTTGGCGGCGGTCGTCGGCCCGCTGTGCTATGGCCTGGTGACCTGGGTGACCGATGGCAACCACAGGCTGGCCCTGCTGTTCACCGGGCTGTTCTTCGTGGCGGGCCTTGCCGTACTCGCCAGGCTGGATTTCGCTCGGGGCGCCAGGGTTCGCGATACTATATCCATGGCGCAGCCGCTGCCGTAGAACCAGCATGGCGCCGCCGGCCCGGCGGCGTCAGCCAGGCGTAAGCATGGTGTTCTAGGGTAGTGCAGTCGGAACTACATACTTGAATGGAAAGCGAAAGGAGCAAGCATGTCCAACGAAATAGAATCCGTATTAACGGAGAACCGGGTTTTTCAGCCATTCCCCAATCTGGTGAACGGAGCCGCCATATCGGGCATGGAGCAATATCAGGCGATGTGCCGCGAGGCGGAAGCGTCGCCCGACGAATTCTGGGCGCGTCTGGCGCGCGACAACATGGTCTGGACCAAACCCTTCACGCAGGTGCTGGATGTATCGGAAGCGCCGTTTTATCGTTGGTTTGGCGACGGGGAGCTCAATGTTTCGGCCAACTGCCTGGACAGGCACCTCGGCACCCCAACCGCCAATAAAACGGCGCTTATCTTCGAGTCCGACGACGGGAAAGTCACCAGGGTCACTTACAAGGAACTGCACGCCCGCGTGTGCCAGTTCGCCAATGGCCTGAAATCGCTGGGCCACCAGACGGGCGAGCGCGCGATCATCTACATGCCGATGTCGATAGAGGCCGTCGTGGCGATGCAGGCCTGCGCGCGCCTGGGCATCATCCATTCCGTGGTGTTCGGCGGCTTTTCGTCGAAAAGCCTGCACGAGCGCACGGTGGACGTGGGCGCCACGCTGGTCATCACGGCGGACGAGCAGGTGCGGGGCGGCAGGTCCATTCCGCTCAAGAGCGCGGTCGACGAAGCGCTGGCCATGGGCGGCTGCGACGCGGTGCGCCACGTGATCGTCTACCAGCGCACGGGCGGCAAGGTGGCCTGGCAGGAAGGCCGCGATCTCTGGATGCATGATGTCAGCGCCGGGCAGTCCGCCAACTGCGAGCCCGTCTCCGTGAACGCCGAGCATCCTCTATTCATCCTGTATACCTCCGGCTCCACCGGCAAGCCCAAGGGCGTGCAGCACGCGTCCGCCGGCTTCCTGCTGTGGGCCCTGGTGACGGTCAAATGGACTTTCGACGCCAAGGATAGCGACGTGTTCTGGTGCACGGCCGATGTGGGCTGGGTTACCGGCCATACCTACATCACCTATGGTCCCCTGGCGGCGGGGCTGACGCAGATCGTATTCGAAGGCGTGCCCACATATCCGCACGCCGGCCGCTTCTGGGAAATGATACAGCGCCACAAGGTCACGGTTTTCTATACCGCGCCCACCGCCATACGCTCGCTGACCAAGGCCGCCGAGACCACGCCGGAATGCCATCCGCGCGAATACGACATGAGCTCGCTGCGCATCATAGGGTCGGTGGGCGAGCCCATCAATCCCGAAGCCTGGATGTGGTATTACACGAACGTGGGCGGCGAACGCTGCCCCGTCCTGGATACCTGGTGGCAAACCGAGACCGGCGCCCACATGATCACGCCGCTGCCGGGCGTCACGCCCCTGAAGCCCGGTTCCTGCACCTTGCCGCTGCCGGGCATTTCCGCCGCGGTGGTGGACGAAGCGGGCGAGGAAGTCGAACGCGGCAAGGGCGGCTTCCTGGTCATGAAGCGGCCCTGGCCGGCCATGATACGCACCATATGGGGCGACCCCGAGCGCTTCAAGAAAAGCTATTTCCCGCCGGAACTCAAGGGCTATTACCTGGCCGGCGACGGCGCCCAGCGCGACGCCGACGGCTACTTCTGGATCATGGGCCGCATAGACGACGTGCTCAATGTATCCGGCCACCGGCTGGGCACCATGGAGGTGGAGTCGGCGCTGGTGTCCCATGAT